>ENA-OQEX01000062-OQEX01000062.1-human-gut-metagenome-genome-assembly--contig:-NODE-62-length-59360-cov-8.811980_pt1 | contig 59360 bp, 76 predicted proteins | sample MGYA00242802_ERZ504649 | MGnify/ENA primary metagenome ERZ504649 (study PRJEB26092, sample SAMD00036194) | human gut metagenome | host: Homo sapiens | study: EMG produced TPA metagenomics assembly of...
CGGGCTGTTGGGAGCAGCCATACGTTTCATGTCTGCCGTAATGCGCTGGGCCTCGGCTCGATCAGCCCAGTGTGCAGTGCCGCAAGATGTTCTTTGAAGTCACCGGGCCGTGCAGGTTCCCGGCTGCGCTGCTCCTGCCGGATGACCGCTTGCAGAAGTTCCGGGTCACGGGGCTGCATTTCATACCGCACGAACTCTCCAAAATATTTGTCCGGGCGGCTGTCGAAATGCTCTTTCGGGCCAATCTCCCGCATCCCGCTTTCGTAGATCAGACGGTTGGCACCCACGGGCAGGGCGGCTTCCCGGATATGCTGGAAATGCTGCTGGTAGTCCAGTTCATACAGATTGCCTTGCACGGTTCCGTTGGCCGCACCGGTCAACTCCACTGCATAGGCAAGAATCCTGTCATGGGTCTGTTCACCGCAAAATTTCCATGTATTGTAGGCTTGCGTGTCTTTGAGCAGCACGTCCCGTTCCCGGAAGCAGAATGTTCCAGAAGGCCGGGACAGCCACAACAGCAGCTTATCTTCCGGCTGGTCGCTGCGGGCGGCCTCCCGCAGCATTTTGATGTCATACGCAAAATCGCTCTGATAGTATGCGGTGTTCTGGTGCATAATGGCTTCCAGCGCAGCGATCAAGTCCATATTTTCAAATTTTTGCACGGCTTATACCTCCAATTCCTTTGTCTTTTCCCGTGGCTGCGTTTGCTTGCTCTGCTCCTTTTTTGCGGCATCCAGCTGTGCCCGGATGGACGGCTTTTTCGGTTTTGCGGCGCGGGACTTCTTGGTTTTCGGTGCCTTTTCCTCGGCCTTGACTGCGGCGGCAAGGTCCGTCAGAGAAATTTGTTCCCCGGCTTTTGCTTTTGCCTCCAATTCGCCCAGAGAGGGCGCATTGTTCAACACACCATCAATCATATTTTCGTTTTGTTCCGTGGAAAGTTCTGCGGTGCGCAGCGGATTTTCCCGCAAAAACTCCGGCACCTGCTGGAAGCCCACACTGTCGCAGTAGTGGGCGGTGTCCTGCCCGTTCTGATGCAGCACCACCACATCCGAAACAGACAACGAATGTCCCTTGAAATCTGCCGGATGGTCCACATTGAATGTGCGGTAGATGTCCTCCAACGTGGTGCCAGCAGTCAGCGGCGCGGCGTATACTTCCGTATAGTTGGCCTTGTCCACGGTCAAACCGGCAGCCTGCAGGCGGTCGTAAGGTTCAAAACGGTAAACGCGGGTGGAATCTTCATTGCGCAGCTGGTAGATGGAAAAGCTATCTTGCTGCGGTGCCTCAAAGTCTGCCGCCGCGTATTCCTCTACGGTCATTCCGGCATCGGCCGCTTTCTGCTCGATCTCGGCCTGCACCTGTGCCTTGTAATCCTGCAAGCTCTGGTCAAAGTCAGCCAGCTTGGGCGGTTCCGGCAAGTTATACTGGCTTGGTTGAGCATCGAGCGGCAGTCCTGCACATAGGCCACAACCGCAGTGTAATAGGAAGTCTGTTCCGGCAAAATATTCTGTCCTTCCCGCAAGCGTGGTGGCCGTCTGCTCCATAGCCGAAAGATTGCAGTGCTGTTTAAGGTACGGAATAAACTCGGTCAGCAGCATTTCCCGCTCTGCCTTGTCCTGTTCCCACGCTTCCGGGCCTTTGTTGTGCAGAACAAAATTCTTCCAGTTTTCATCTTTGGCGTAGTATTCGTGGTAGTTCTGGATGTGCTGAACCAAAGAGCCCTCTCCGTCACCAAAATCCTGCCGTCCCTCGTAGTTGTCGGGCTGGCCGTTCAGGGTAAAATCAATACGGAATGCGGTCTTGTCGTACCAGCCGCCCGTGTAGCCGTCCTTTTCCCGGTCTGTGTGCTGGGCGGTGTCCAGTTCTTCAAAAACGCGGTTTGCCACAGACAGCGGCATGATTTCGCCGTCCTGCAGCTTGTCGCTTTCACTCCACAGAATCGTGACCGTAGGCTCTGCGGATAAATCTGTCGCAACGGCTTTTTCTGCTTCCGGGGCAGAAGTTCATTTGCTTTTTCCGCCGCCTCTTGGAATGCCGCCAGCTTATCACCCAGAATAACTTCCGACACTGCGGCCGTCTGCCCCAGCAGAGCAAGAGCTTCCTCTGGCAGGGTCAGACCGGGTGCGTCCAGTTGGCCGCCGTCCAGAGCCTTATTATCCGGGCCATACAGGGTGTAGTCATAGCCGGAATCACAGGTCTGGATGAACAGGCTGCTGCCGTTGTCCAATGCAAATGCGGCCTCCTGCGCAGCAGAAAGGTCTGCTTCCCGCTGCTGGCGCAGTTCTGCCAGATGTTCGTCCAGCGCGGAGATCAGCTCATGGGCCGCGCTGCGGATAACTTCCAGAGAGGCTTTCAGCTCGGCCAGTTCCCGGCCCGAACTCCACCCGGCCACATAGCCAAAGGAATACTCGGATGTGTCCAGCCCGTAGTACTGGCAAACAGCATAGGCCACACTTTCGGCCTGTACCTCGCGAGTGCGGCTGTCCGGGCGGTTGGCCTGTTCCGGGTCGTCTGGGTCGATGGCGTGCAGCTTTGCATGGGCAATCTCATGGATGGCTGTCTTGATGGTCTGTAACTGGCTCATGCCCTCTTGGATGGCAATGCGGTTGTCGAGCAGATGAAAGTACCGTGCGCCCCGCCCTCGATGTCCTCAAACCCGATGGGCACCGGGGATGCCTGTTCCAACGCCTTGAAAAAATCTTGATAGTCCTGCACACTGCCGGACAGTTCATCCACGGCAATGGACGGCAACGGTTCACCCTCTGTCTGGCTGACATCGAACACAGATACCACCTTGAACGCCGGAATCTGCACCGTTTTTTCTTCCGTCAGCGGTTTGCCGTCCTTGTCCAGAATCGGCTTGCCCTGTTCGTCCAGCTTTTCCATCTTCTGCTTGACCTTGTAGGGCGCAGGAGCAAGGATTTTGATGCCTTTTTCGCCTTTCTTTACGGTGCGGTGGAACGTGTCTTTCCACTTGTTGAAACCCGCCACCAGCTGTCCGCCCTGCATGGCGATCAGCAAGGTGTTGTTGAAGCTGTAATTGTGAAACTTCGCCATCGTGGTGAGGTAGGCTTTGTAGCGGTCGCTGTCGAACAGCTCTTGAATTCCCGTTTCCAGCCGGTCCGTAATTTCTTTCATTCGATCTGCGCTGTCTTTGCCGTTCAGAATGATGGGGAGAACCTTTTGCGGCTGCGGCTCGCTCTGCATAGGCGGCGGGATGTTAGCTGCATCCCGCAGGATTTCCGGCACAGGAAAGGACAGCACCCGGTATTCTTCCGGCACAGGCTGGCCTCGTGGACTTTCTGCCACTCGTCCCCGCTTTTGACAAGGTAACCGTACTGGTAAATGCACCCTGCTCCTGCTGGGCCACATAGCGGCCAAACTGCGCCGTGTCGATGCCGCCTTTCCATTCGTCCGGCATATTCACCATGCCGGAGCGGTTCAGATAGTAGTCACCCAGCTGGGCAGGCCCACGCACATCCGGCAGGTACACATAATATTCCACGTTTTCGGGAAAGTCTGTGATTTTCCCAATGCTGGAAAGTTCACTCTGCGGGGCTTGCAAAGCGGCGTTCAGCTCTGCACGTTCCCCGGCAGAAAGCGTTTCCAGCCGTGCGGCCAGAAAGTTCAGCTCGTCCACATTGGATGCCAGTACCATGTTGTAGGGAATCGCAAAACGCTTTTCTTCCTCGCAAAATAGCCGGAAATGAAAAGGCCCTGCGGATTATCGGACGAAATGCCGATTTGCCGCAGGGCCGCTTGTACCTGTTCGGTTGTAGTGGGCAGGTCCAGCCAGACGCCATCCCTGCCTTGCTGCTGCCGATTTTGCAGCTGGATGGAAAATAATTCGCTCATTTGGTCATACTCCTTTTTTTGCTATCCTACGGATAGAGAGAGCCGGTTATGGCAAAATGAATGCTTCACCTTACCATAACCGGCCCTCGTATTTTTGCCTTACTCTTTGCGTTCTACCCGGTAATTGACGTACTTGCCTCCTGTATCTGCGAGAAGCACCGTTGCATCATAGGTTTTGCCTGTCTTTTCGGAGTAGAGGCCCTTGACCTTTGCCTTGCCGTTTTTGAGCAGAGCGGCGGCGATCTTCGGGGTGAACGCCTTTTTTCGCTGCTCAAAGAAGCGGTCATTTTTCCACATCACGAACTGACAGCCACGATTTCCGCAGTAGAAGTTTTTCTTGCCCTCATCAGCACCGCGTAAATGCCCACGACAATCATAATCAGGAACGCTTGGAAACCCAGTGCCAGCAAAGACTTCAAATAATTCTGCCCGGTGCTGCGCCACTCGCTGCTGCCCATGGTGGCAAGCGGGATAGGGCCTAACGCTGTGACCACATAAATTTCAATCATGCGTCCATAGGTCACAAGAAAGATGCAGATGGACAGGATGTTCATGGTCAGGCCCACTACAAGGGTCTGGAACCACAGGCTGAGCAGACTGCCGATGGTCATGCTTTCCAGTTGAAATTCCAGTCCGGGTATCAGGCGGTCAAAGTGGATGGATGTTTCACCGATGATAACGCCGGAGCTTTGGTTGACAACGCTCTGGGTGGCATCGAACACACCCATAACGATGTTCCATGTGTTGCTGACAATGAGGATGGCAAAGGCAGACTTGAAAATCCAGCGGAAGAACATAGAGGTGTCGAAGTCGTGCATATTGTTCTTTTCGGTAATCATCTGAATAAGCTCATGGCACATCACAAGGGCAAGGATAGCCGCTGCAATGGGCAGCACCACCGTTTCGGAAAGACTGCGCAGCATATTGAAAATTCCGCTGTTCCACGCCTGCGGGGTAGAGCCGACATCCGAAGCGATTTCGCCCACCTTGGCATGGACTTGCGGGAAGTGCAGACCGTTTCCAGCAGGATGTCCACGATTTCGTCCAGCTGTTCCCGGTCTATCCGGGGATTCTGGGTGAGGGTGTCATACTCGATGTTCTCCAAAATCAGGTCCCGGTAGATTTGATAGGCCGTTTCCTTTCGGCTTCCTGTCCGTTCCGGCGGCGGTGCCGCTGCCTCGTCCTCGTCCAAAGGCAAGGGGTTTGGGGAATGGATAGGAATGGAATCGGTATTTAATCCCTCTTTCTTTTGTTTTTCTGTAATTAGTTTATCTTTATTTAATTGCATTGGATTTTCCAACGTAGGGTTTTCCTGCGTGGGATTCTCCAACGTTGGATTTTCCAATGTAGGTGAAACCGATGCAGGAACGGGCTGCGGCAGCTCGAAAATCACATAGTCTGCACCACGCAGCCGCCCTTTCTCGTCCCGTTCTCTGGAACGCTGGATGTAGCCCGCCTGTTCCAGTTCCCGGATGGCCTGCCGTATCGCGTCGATGCTTTCCCGGTTGATACGGGCCAGCCCTTGCAGGGTGTAGTCCCAATCTTCCGGCAGGGAGAGCATTTGGGAGAGTAAGCCTTTGGCTTTCAGGGACAAGGCCCGGTTCCGCAGGTGGTGGTTTGACATGACCGTGTAGCCGCTGTTCTTTTCTACCCGAAAAACTGCCATTTCACGGATGCCTCCTTTCTGTTTTTGGGCAAAGAAAAAGCCGCAGGCTTTTTGTGAAAGTCTGCGGCTATGCCGATTGTTAGATATTCAATTCTTTGTGTTTCCGCACTCCATATCAATTACCACCGAAACAGTAATGTGATTTTCAATGCGTTTGTTGCGGAGTTTATCGCCCTCGCCATCGAACACAACATGACGAGAAAATAACGTAAAACGGAGGATTTCTACTAGATTTCTCTTTGTAGCGAAACTATCGCTTCGACTATTGTTTCATTTTCCAAGGGCAATTCTTTCACTTCTGTTCCATTCACCGGGACAGGGAAGTTGAAGATAATCTTCCTAATCCAGTTGCCATCCGGCTGCTTTTCCGGGAATAACTCAATCCGCTCAATAAACGCCCGCATGAACTCCTTCCGCTCCACTTCGGAGGCTGCTTCATAGACCTGATCGAATGCCAGCAACAGGCGGTAGATATTATCACCCGAAATCTTCTCCTGCCGGATACTCCGTATCTGGCTTTGCACATCGTCAATCTGGACTTCAATCTCATCTATTGCGCCATATTGCTCGTCATATCGGCGCTGCAAATCAGAAATTTTCCGGTCATAATACGGGTCATTCACATCTAAACCGTCCATCTGCCGTTCCAGTCGGGCCTTTGTGCCTAATGTCTGCCGAAGCTGCGCCTGTAATGCTTCCAGCTGCTTCTCCAAATCGTTCGTATCGACAGCGGAGCCGATTTTCGCCTTGATTGCATCCGCAAACCGTGGGTCACTGACCATAGCAGAGATGATTGACGCTACCATGCGGTTCATTTCCATCTGCTCAATATTCAGCCGGAAGGTACACTCGTGGCCTGTTGGCGTCACCGTATTCTTGCAGTAATAGTAATAGCGGGTCTTTTTGTCCTTGCTGTGGGCTTTCGCAATATTCCCGTACAGGCTTTTGCCGCAGCAGGGGCATTTCAGAATACCGGACAAGATATGTGCGTGGGTAGGGTCATTGACTTTCCCACGCCGGTAAGCATTGATTTTCCGTTTTTCCTGCGCGAGGTTCCAATCTTCTTCTGAAATGATAGCCTCATGCTTCCCCTCGTACACAGGGAACTCCGATTGCTCAACTACGTGCATCTCATTCCGTGTGCCGATCTTCTTCTCTGTCCGGCGTCTGCCATAGGCGATTTTTCCCATATATACCGGATTATCAATGATACTCTTCACAAAGCTGGCAGAAAAACCGGGAATGGTGCCGTTCTGCCTTAACTTCTTCACAAAGCCCTGCCGGTTCAGATATTTTGCCACGCCACTGACACCATCGTTGGTGTGAATATAGCGGTCAAAGATGGTGCGGATCACGTCCACTTCATCCTCAGCAATCAACAGTTCGCCTTTTTCAAGGCGGTATCCATAAGGGGCAAAGCCACCGTTCCATTTTCCTTCACGGGCTTTCTGCTCCCGTCCGGCCATCGTCTGTGTCCGAATATTTTCACGCTCTATCTCTGCCACCGCAGAAAGGACAGAAATCATCAGCTTGCCGGAATCTTTGGAACTGTCAATGCCGTCTTCCACACAAATCAGATTGACACCGAAATCCTGCATCAGCTGCAAGGAATTCAGAACGTCAGCGGCATTCCTGCCAAACCGGGACAGCTTGAACACCAGCACATATTCCACACCGTCTTTGCAGTCCTGAATGTCTTGCAGCATCCGCTGAAATTCGTGCCTGCCCTGAATATTCTTGCCGGAAAAGCCTTCATCAGAATATTCACCAGCCACTACCATATCTTCGTATTCAGCGTATTTCCGCAGTTTGTCTCGCTGAGCATCCAGACTATATCCGTCCACCTGCATGGATGTAGATACCCGTGTGTAGAGATAACATTTTGTTTTAGTTTTCTTCATGCAGGCCGCCCCTTTCTTCCAGCTCTAAACATTCATCCGTTACTTTCTTCTTCGCCAGACCTTCATTCTGAATGTAGTACTCCAACAAACGGAGTACATATTCCGGCGCATGGCGGTTATCCAGTTCCCATTCTGTCACAGTCCGATAGGGAATCTGAAAATATTTACAAAATTCCTTGCGATTCATGCCAGTGCTTTCCCGCAATTCTTTTATTTTGGTTTTGCAGTCCATTTCATTTACCCCATAAAGCAAAAATACACGTTGCGTATTTATTATAGCATACGCCAAACAAATACGCAACGTGTAAATTTAATTTATATCAAGCGGCTTTGTCAAATTCCTGATACACAGGAACGGGTTGCTTTCCTGATGCCGCAGACTGTGTACGGCCATCCTTCTCAGTCTCCTGCATCTGCCCCAACAGCTGTGGCCCGTACTTCTGCAACAGCCGCGCCATCACATCAACACAGCGGTCAAATGCCGCATTATATTTCGGATCATCATAAACTTTGCTCAATAGCCGCTCCTTTCCTCTATGGCTGCTCTGCGCATAGATGTTCAAAACTTCTGCCGGTATCTGTTCCAAAATCGCCACGGCACTGTCATAGTCGCGCCGCAGCTTGAGGTCTTCGATCTGCTTTAGGGTGCTGACCTTCTGCGCCGATGCAAGAGATTCTTCCAGTTCGGCATTTTTCGTTTTCAACTTTTTGTTTTCGGATGCTGTTTTCGTGAAGGCTACGCCATATTTCCGCAGCAGTGTGTCCATCTTCTCCACGCTGGGAATATAGGTATCCAGAATCTTGCAGATTTCCTCCGCCCGGCTTTTGGCGTTAAAGGGATTGATTCCAGTGAGCAGATCCTCCAGTTTGCTTTTCTGTTTGGTCAGTCTGGTCATCTCCTTAAATACGCGGGGCGGGATATGGTCGCGCCCGGTCAGGCTGGCGCTCTCGCCACGCTCCAAATCTGGAAACTTCTTGACCATGTGTTTCCAAAACTCATCCTGCCACCAGGTCAGCTTCTTTTTATTGCCCATGATGTCTTTGGCGCTGAGCTGCATCCTCCGTCAAAGGGACAAAACAAAGGTGCATATGGGGCGTTTTCTCGTCCATATGCACCACGGCGGATATAATTGTCTCTTTGGACTGATGCTGTTCCAAAAAGTGCAGAGCTTCCTCGAAAAATACCCGAATTTCCGCCCGTTTCTTTCCCTTAAAGAACTCCGGGCTGGCTGTGAACAGCGTCTCGATCATACGGATACTGTCTTTCCGGGTACGGCATCCGGCAGCGGCAATTTGCCTCTCTGACTCGGCCCGGTACTTGCCGGGCGGTTTGACCAGATGGAAGTTGTACTTGCTTCGGCTGGTATCCACATCGGGATTACTGGCGTACTTTTCCTTTGTGCGCTCGTTATGGGCCTCGATATTGCCGATTTCAGGCCCTTATATTTGGCAAATCGCATAATCGCGTATTGTGCTTTTTCCATACTCAATCCCTCCGTTTCTGCCAGACAATGTCATATCCCAGCACGTCAGCCAACTCCACGGCCTCCCGATACCGCAGCGATTCCCGCTGCAATTTTCCGGAAAGATTGGATACGCTGTCGCTCCACCCATACTCATCGTGCAGCTGGTCAACGACTTCCTGCATGGTGTAACCGGCGCGGATGATCTGCGCTTGATTTCGTTTCGGATACTTGACTTCATAAAATATATTCCTCCATTTTCGCAAGTGAAGCCCTTTGTCACTTGATAGATAAAACATGATTTTCGGTTGCGTCATAAAAAGAACCGGCTACGCTGGGGAGCGCACCGGCTTTGGTCAATGGTGAAATTTGTGCAAATGCTGTTTTGCGATAGAAATGATTCCCTGCGTATCGTTGGTCAACGGCGGAATATTCGACTTCACAGAAATGCGGGACTTTTCACTGTTCGGGCTGTATTGTCACAAAATGCTGCAATCTGTACGTCGTTCCGTGAGCCGCCATCCGGCGAACTGTATACGGATAAAAGAGAAACATTTCGCTGTTTTGAGATTGCTCTAAAATATGCCTGCAAAATCACCGCTTTTACTGACCGCTTCAGGTGTGGTCAAAATGACCACACCTACTTCACAGCACAAAAGCGCGAAGAATTTCACGGTTCTGGTGGTGGACAAAATATCCATAACCACTTTTACACATCAAAATAGGTGTACCCAAAATGGGCACGACCACTTTATCCAAATGAAGCGCCTCTACAATATATGAGGTAACAGGGTCAATCGCTGCGTACATACGTACCGGCGACCAGATCGGAAATCAATCCCGCCAGTCTTCCGGTACGTACGTACACTGTGAAGCGTCCGTAAACTCGTTTATATGCGGCCTTGCCACTGCCTCGATCCCCATAAAGCCCCATACCCGGCGTCCTGCCGAATTGGTAATCGTGTTGCAGTGTTCCAGATTGTACTTACCGCAGGCTGCCACCAGCGCATCGCTGAAGCTGCGGCGTTTGAGTGCAGTCAGGCTATTTTCCTCGCACCACATCCGGTAAATGTCGTAGCAATCCTTTGACTGATGGACGCATCCGCTTTCAGCCGGATATAGCCCTCGGATTCCAGAAAATCAAACACGTTATTGTTGTCCCGCTTGACGGCCTCCCGGTTCTCTTTGGTGCGCTGGCTCTCGGTGAACTTGAAGTTGTTCGCTACCAACCGCTGCAATCCCGCAAAAGCCCACAGCAGAATGCCCTCCACCTCGGCCTTCATCTTCTCTGCCAGGTCGGGATCATCCACACGGTCGGCAGGTTTCTCTTTGGCGGTCAGCACCAACTGCCGTCGATAAAAGCCATCACTGCGGTCAAAGAGAGCCTGCAAGTCGCCATTGCTGAATGCCAGCAGCCGGGCGCACATCCATCCCTGATAGCTCTGCTTGCCTTTACGCTCCAAATCCATTTTACCCTGTGCGGTGACGATGGATTTGACATAGTTGGTCTGCCGCAGGGCCTCCATCCGCATATCATCATCGACACACAGCAGAATGTGTTCCAGATCAGCGCGGGCAAAACGGTTCTCGGAAATTTTGCCGATGCTGCCGTCCTTCATGTTGCTGCCGAACAGGGCGGACAGCACCGCGCCGATCTGGCTCTTACCCTCGCCGCCATTGCCCTTAATGACCATCATGCGCTGTCCCTTGTTGCTGGGGATCAGGCAGTAGCCGATATATTCCTGCAAAGTGGGAATGTCCTCCGGGTAAAGAAGCCCATCCAGAAAAGCCAGCCAGCGGGTCGGCGTGGGCGCATCGGGATTATAGGCCACCGGCAGGCGGCAACGCACGATGTCCGGTTTTCCCTCCGTAAAGGAGCCATCCAGAAACAACGTGCCGTTTGCCAGATGAATGCGGTCAGCCTCCGGCGGGAAATCCTCTACCAGCGCCGCCAGCTTCATCAGCTCCACGATATTGCTGATTTTGCGGGGGATATTGCTGACCGCACAGCATTTCAGTTCCTCAAAAATTTCTCCACGCAGTGGCAGCTCATCGGTCACGCGGCCATCAGGCGTGAAAAAAGCCCCGTTTGTGTAGATGATTTTGTGTCTGCCGAGAAAATCATCACAAAACAGGCTTCATTGATACTCTTGCCGTCAAACCAGATGGGCTGGTTGGCCTCACGCGATTGCTCGTTCTTCGCCACGGTGCTGCACCTCCTTTTCCAGACGTCTGAGCCGCTGCTCCAGCGCGGTGATAGTGCCGTCCTTCAGCAGCATATCCACCGCTTTCACACGCTGCTTCAGTTCCGCAAACATGAGAACGTCCAACAAATCATTTACATACTCGATCATATGACAGGCTTCCACAAAGCGGTCATCCAGTTCATCCTCCGGCGATTGCGGGGCATATTCGACCTTCCAGCGTTCCAGCAGATGCAGATAATCGCAGAGCACCCGCTGGCAGTGTATCTCATCGTTGCGGAAAGCCCGCGCCAGCGGATAGGGCTTTTTCAAAGCCATCGCTGCCGGGGGCTTGTCCGGGTCGATGCCAAAGTCATAGGCCAGCTTCTTTGCGGCCTCGTAGCTGCTCAGGCCGAACAGCCGCGCCACAAAATCGATCACATCCCCGGTAGCCCCGCAGCCAAAGCAATAGAAATAATCCCTGTTCAGCTTCATGCTGGGATGCCGGTCATCGTGGAAGGGGCAGCAGATCATATCGCCCCGGTTGACCTTACAGCCGTAGTATTCGGCGGCCTGCTTCACGGTGACAGCGGATTTTACAGTTTCAAATAAATTCATAGGCTTTGTCCTCCATTATTTATTGACGGTATCTGCCCGTCTGCCTGAATATACGGGGAAAAAGCCTATAAACCGAAAAATCCGCTAAAAGTGCAAGAAATGAAAAAACGCCGCCCTGAAATCTTGCAAAAATGCAAGACCTCAGAGCGGCGAAGCCAGCGGAAAGCATTTGCCCGCGCTGGTTTTATCAGGTATAATGGATAAAGAGAGTTTTCAGAAGAGAGGTGCGTCACATGGAGGGAGCCTATCTGCCCGGCAATATCCGGCAGCGGATGCAGGAGCTTATGAAGGAACATAAAATTACCCAGGCACAGCTGGCGACCCGCATCGGCAGCACCGAGAGCGCCATCAGCCGGTTTGTCAGCGGTAAGACTGATAAGATCAGCACAGAACATTTGCTCCGCATTGCGAAAGTGTTTGAAGTCTCCACAGATTTCCTGCTGGGGGAAGTCAACACGCCCGACCGGACAAATTTTGATATTGAAGAACTGGGCCTGTCGGTGCAGGCGGCGCGGAATCTGTACACCGGAAAAGCCAATGCAGAGATCGTCAACCGCCTTTTGGAAAGCCCTCGCTTTGCAGAAGTCACCTATATGATTGAGCAATATTTTGACGATACGCTGGCCGCCGGTTTCGCCGGACAGAACCAGATGCTTACTACTCTCAGCGCCATGCTGCGCCGAAACAATAAAACAGACGCTGCGGTGCAGGCGGCCAGAACTGTCAACCGGCAGAAAGTTCCCGTATATCAGGCAGACCTGACGATGATACAGAACACATTTATGGCGGCGCTACGGGAAGTGAAGAAAGAGATCGGCAACGATTTCACAGCAGCGCAGTCCTTGACCAAGGGCATCACTCAGCAGATGTTTACCGAACTCACCAAAGGGGCGGATGTTCATACTCCGACCATCACGCCCGAAATGATTTCCGCCGCCGTCACCCAGAGCGCAGCGGGGATGGACGGTGTGCAAAAGGAAGCATTAGACAAGTTCGGTCAGGCGCTGACGGAATTTCTCCAATCCACCTTAGACCACGCGCAGGAGAAGCAAAATGCCGACCCGGAGCAATGAGCAGCTGTGCAGACTGGCACAGAAAGGGGATACGGCTGCCCGTGACATTCTGCTGGAAAAGAATCTGGGATTCATCCGAAAAATTGCGCTGGAGCAATACCGAAACATGGGGCTGGATGAAAATGATATTGGAATTGATTTGGATGATTTGATGCAGGAGGGAAGTATCGGCCTGCTGAACGCGATCCCTTTGTTTGATGCCGGACGGGGCATGAAATTTCTGACCTATGCAGCACCGGCGCTCCGCAACGCCATGACGGACTGCATCCGCGCCGCCCTCGGTTTATTTGAGCAACGGATGGTGGATAAGAAAGACGGCCCCGGCTTCCAGAGAGTATATCTGGATGACGTTCTCTCAGAGGATGAACGGATGCTGCGGATCGAAGCCATAGCCGACCCTCACACCCAAACGCCGGAGCAAATCTATATCCAAAAAGAGCAGCTGATAGAATTGTATGCGGCGCTGGACAAGCTGACAGCCAGAGAGCAGACCTATCTGCTGTACCGCTATGGCTTTACCGATGGAATCGAGCACCCGCTGATCGGCGCGGCGCTCCATTTCCATCTCAGCGAGAGCTGGACAAAGAAGGTGGAGGGCGAGGCGATGGACAGCCTGCGCGGAAAGCTGCCGTGGTGGTTCTGATACGATGGGAAGCAGCGGCTGACGGGGGCTTTGATATACCTTTGTTCCGCAAATGACACGGCTGACAGACAGTGCTTGCCCGCACCGCCTGCCAGCCTTTTTCTGTCGCTTATGCTGCCCCGCAAGGGGCAACCTTTCCTGCCAGAACGCCGCAACTGTGGCCACACTTTTCAGGGTGTGCTACAATTCCGGCTGCCATCTGCTCCACAAAGGTATAACACACTAGACTTTCCTACGGAAAATCGTGTGCCACGAAACCGCCGGTTTCTTTGGATTCTTCCGGTCAAAGGGGAACACTATCCCCTCTGAACACCCCAGACAAAGGAGAACGCTGTTCCCTTTTGGAATCCCCTTGCCAATAGGGATGCTACCGCCCTATTGAATGATTTAGATAAAAAACAAAATAAAGCATAGTTCGCCAGCACACCGCTATTCTGTCATTACCTTACACAGACATCTTGTAACTTTTTCGTTAAGCCTATTGACTCTGATACTTCGGAAGAGATATAATATAGTTGCTACTTAGCGAGCCTAAATAGCAAAGCTAAAGAGAGGCGACGATATGAATAACAAATATGTCCAGCAATTCAAAAAAGGCTCTCTGGAAATGATACTTTTATGCCTAATCGGACGCAAGGAGACTTATGGATATGAAATTATAACTGAATTGAACAATAGTGCGTCTGTTTTGGGATATGCGAAAGAGGGAACCATTTACCCCATTTTGTATCGTTTGCAGGAAGCAGAACTAATCAAATGCCGATTGGCTCCGGCTGCGGCAAATGGCGGCTCAAAAAAGTATTATTCTTTAACGGATAAAGGCAGGAATGTACTTGATGAACTAATCTTATTTTGGTCAAGCTATGAAAACTGCGTAAACGGCTTTATAGAAAGTTATCAACAAGCGAGGGTATCCAAATGAAAGAACAATATATCAAACAGGTTGAAAAGGAACTATCTTTACCACGCAAAATGAAAAAAGAGGTTGTACGTGACTTGAATGAAGTTTTTGCGTCTGCTATGGAGCATGGAGAAACAGAGCAGCAGATTATCCAGCGTTTGGGGACGCCAAAAGAATTTGCAGACAGCACCGCAGAACAGTTTGGCATTGATAACACCAAATCGAAAAAAAGGAACGGTATCATTTCTACTCTTGCTGCGCTTGTTATCGCGGCTGCTGCCTTTTCGGTATATGCTGTTACACAATCAGGAAAAGTACCAGAAGGAGCAATCGGACAAGCCGACGCGACAACAAATATACAGATTGAGGGCGCGTTTGCCTTTGATATTTCGCAAATCCTTTTGGCTATTGGGTTTGCAGCAACAGCTATTGCTCTTTTGTTAATTATCCGAACCATACACAAAAACAGGAGGTAACCAATGAAGAAATATATTTCTGTATTCACAATCATGATTATGATTTTTTTGGCTGCGTGTTCTAATCAAAATACCTCATCTACACCGACAAGCAATGAGAACAATACGCAATCTAATAGTGTTACAAAATTGGACGAGGGTGTTTGGCCTGAGAATGAGTACACAGAGGGGCTTCCTGTTGCGCCTGGTACGGTTGCATGGGCTACACTTGATACAGAACATGAGAATTGTAATATCAACCTTACCGGTATTAGCGAAAACGACTATAACGAGTATATGGAGCTTTTGAACCAAGAAGGCTTTTCCGTAATTGAAAATGTGTCAGAGGAAATCGAGGGAGAAAACTATGTTTCTATCGGGACACTTTTATCAAACGACGAAAAGTGGTTAAGTATCAGCTACATACCCAATAGTCTAACTATCTACATTTCCTTTGACAATAACTGAAAGAGATCACGGAATAGCAAAGCCAGCCGAGCCAGTCAACGGTCAAGATGAACGGCGCAAGCGCCGCCGTTGACAGCCCCGCCCGCCTTTGCAGATAGGCAATCAAGGGGCGACAGCAAGGAGTGCTGCCGCCCACAGTATTATCAGAGAGGGAGAATTCTATGAGAAATCGGATTGTAAAAGTGACAGAAGTTGTAGTCAGAAGCGCTTTTTACATCATCTCAAACTATGTATTTGTTAGCATGGGACTATCATTTCATACTCAATGGATTTCAATTCTATTTTTGCTTTCAATGGTATGGTCTACTATTGATTACGGAAAGTCCATAAATGAAATAATCGAAAAAAAGGTAATTGCTGAAATACTATGTATATGTTGCATTGCACTGAGTATAGCGATGGCATATTTTGTGGGATATATTCAAGGAGCATTCGTTTCCCTCTGAAAATACAGGGCCACAACTTTCCGCTTAATATATCAGTATGGAACAAGTTATCAAAAAGTCATGAATGCTCGTAGCTCACCGGCCCGGCCAGCAAAAGCAGTAAATCTGAAATTGATTTACTGCTTTTTTGCTCAATAGACTCTTAAATCATCTGAAAATATTTCAACGCATCCCTGATCGCCGCTTCCTTCTCCGGCGGACATTTTGGCACTTTGGCATCTTCCTTCTTTGACAGGTTATAATTTTGCCCCACATCCAGCCCGCACTTGCGCTTTATCTGTGAGATGTACAGGGAAGATACCTTCAAACCGGTATGCTCCAACACATACGCCTTGATCTGCTCATAAGTCGCGCCCTTCTGGAAGCCGGACATATCCATATCTTCCAGCGAGAACTCCACCCGCACCTTCTTTGAGTCGATTTCTCCCTTGGAAAGCAAAACAACCGTCTCGACGTGCTCACTGTGGGGGAACATATCCACCGGCGTGCTGCTCTCCACTTTGTATCCCTTCCGGGTCAGCAGCTCCAGATCCCGGGCCAGCGTGACCGGGTTGCAGCTCACATAGACCACACGTTTCGGGGCCATGCGGGCCACGCTTTCGATAAACTGCGGCGTAGAGCCTCCCGCGGCGGGTCCATAAAGATCACGTCTGCGCGTTCACCAGCCGCAGCGGCTTCGCCGATCCACCGGGTGGCATCTGCGGCAAAGAAGCGGGCGTTCTTCACGCCATTGTGCTTTGCATTGCCTATGGCATCGTGCACCGCTTCGCGGTTCACCTCCACGCCCACTACCTGCTTTGCATGGTCGGCGGCGGTCAGGCCGATGGTTCCGATGCCGCAGTAGGCATCCAGCACCACTTCTTTGCCGGTGAGATGCGCCGCGTCCACCGCAAGGCCGTACAGCACTTCGGTCTGGGTATGATTGATCTGGTAAAAACTGCGCGGGCTGATGGCATAGGTCTTGCCGCAGAGGTATCCAGAATGAAGCCCTTGCCGTACAGCACCTTTTCCATATCGCCCAGCACCACGCTGGTTTTGCGGTCGTTCACGTTCTGAACGATGGTGGTGATGGTCACGCCCTGCTTTCCGGCTTCGGTCAGCAGGGCTTTGACAAAGTTCTTGGCACCCGGCAGCACCGGCTGGGCCGTTACCAGCACCACCATCACCTGCCCGGTCATAACACCGCGCCGCAGCAGGCAGTGACGCAGAAGGCCGGTGCCCTTATCCTCATTAAAAGGCTGGTAATGGCAGGTGCCCGCTGCCGCACGCACGGCCAGCATGGTCTTATCCAGCACTTCGTCCTGCAAAAGGCAGCTTTCCACCGGCAGCACCTTGTGGCTGTTTGCCGCGTAGATGCCGGAGGTAAGTTTTCCACCCCAGCCGGTGGTAAAGGTGGAGACCACCTTGTTCCGATAGTGGTACGGCGTTTCCATGCCCCGGATGTGCTCCACCGGGCCGAATCTGCCAGCAGCTTTTTCACGGTCTCTTCTTTCTGTTTCAGCTGTGCGGCGTAGTCCATGCCCAGCATCGGGCAGCCGCCGCAGTTTTTGGCACGCAGTTTGCAATCCATCTTCCGCTCTCCTTTTTACCCATAAGGGTCATACAGATCATATTCTTCCGCTTCCAGATGCTTTTCCTCCAGCACCTTCATGGCCTGTTCCAGCTCGCTCTGGCCGCAGCCGCTCTCGCTCACCAGCGCGTGCACCGCCGCCGCAAGGTCGCCGCCAAAGAGGGTATCCAGCCGTTCCCGCATACTCCACACGTTGTAGGCGCGCTGGGTGATGGCCGGAGTGTAGGTATTGCGGTTGCCATCCTTGCCGCTTTTCACCCAACCCTTTTCTTCCAGCCGGTAAAGAAGTTCAGAACGGTCGCCGGTGCCCAGCCCTTTGCGCGCAGCTTTGCGTCGATGTCCCGTCGGGTGACGGCGCACGGCAGGCCCACACGGCAAGCATGACCTGCTCCTCTGCCGCCGAAAGCGGCTTTACACTGTCCGGGATGCCGTACATCCTGCTGTTCTCCCTCCTTTTGACATCTTTTTTGCTTTTACGTTTGTCTTTGTTTTATTATTATACCAATTTCTGCGCCAAAGCGCAAGAGCCGAAAACGCCGATGAAATCAGGCTTTTTCAGCTCTATTTTACATTTGTCTTTGTTTTTGTTTTTCTATCAAGGACATTTGTGTGCTTTGTGCCCGCACAGGGGCTTTTGCGCCGTATCTTTGTGCAAAGATGCTCTTGTTTTCATCCCTGCAAAACCGGTATACTACGGCTACAGCAATCAACAGAACGCACCGCAGAAAACCGCGGTGCTGTGCGATACAGGAAAGGGAGAGTTCATTATGGCACGAGTTTACAACTTCAGCGCAGGCCCCAGCATGCTGCCCGAGAAGGTGCTCAAGCAGGCACAGGCAGAGCTGCTCGAGTATGGCGACAGCGGTCAGAGCGTGATGGAGATGAGCCACCGCAGCAAGTGGTTCGATGCCATCATCAAGGACACCGAGGCCACCCTGCGCCGGGTAATGAACATTCCCGACAACTACAAGGTCGGTTTCTTTCAGGGCGGTGCCACCCAGCAGTTTGCCATGGTCCCGCTGAATTTCATGACCACCGGCAAAGCAGATTACCTTGTCACCGGCAACTTCTCGAACCTTGCCGCCAAGGAAGCCGCCAAGTTCGGCGAGGTGAACATTGTTGCTTCCAGCAAGGATAAGAACTTCACCTACATCCCGGACGTGAATGCCATCAACTATGATAAGGATGCCAGCTACATCCACATCTGCCAGAACAACACCATCTTCGGCACTCAGTTTGTCGAGGTACCGCAGGTGGAGGGTGTGCCTCTGGTAGCCGACATGAGCTCCATGATCCTCTCCAAGCCCGTGGATGTGACCAAGTACGGCTGCATCTACTTCGGCGTGCAGAAGAATGTAGCTCCCGCCGGCATGGCAATTGCCATCGTCCGCGACGACCTGCTGGGCCATGCCGCCGACAATGTGCCCACCATGATGAACTACACCACCCTGCTGGGCAAGGACAGCATGTACAACACGCCCCCCTGCTGGTGCATCTATATGACCGGTCTGGTACTCAAGTATCTGGAAAACGACATCGGCGGTCTTGCCAACATGCAGAAGATCAACGAAGCCAAGGCCAAAGTGCTGTACGACTATCTGGACGGTCAGGGCTTCTTCACGAATCCTGTGGAGCACCGCTACCGCAGCACCATGAATGTCACCTTCACCAGCCCCAATGCAGATCTGGACAAGAAGTTCTGCGCCGAAGCTGCAGAAGCAGGCTTCGTGAACCTGAAGGGCCACCGTCTGGTAGGCGGTATGCGCGCTTCCATTTACAACGCAATGCCCGCCGAGGGCGTGGACAAGCTGGTGGACTTCATGGAGAAGTTCCGCAAGGAGAACGCATAAAACCCTCTCAGCTCACTTCGTTCGGCAGCTCCCCCGAGGGGGGAGCTTTTTATCAGAGGGACAACTTGATTGAACCCGCTTTCTAAGCTCGCCTTCGGGAGAGCTGGCACGGCGCAAGCCGTGACTGAGAGGGTTCCTGTATAATAGAAGGGAAATCTGGACTATGTACACCATCAAAACTTTGAACGCCATCAGCCCGGTGGGTCTGGCAAAGCTGAACAACAAGCAGTTTGACGTGGCTGTGGACACCGATGCCCCGGACGGCATCCTCGTTCGCAGCGCCGACATGCTGAATACCGCCTTCAACGACAATCTTCTGGCCATCGCCCGCGCCGGTGCCGGCGTGAACAACATCCCGTTGGACCGCTGCAGTGAGCAGGGCATCGTAGTGTTCAACACCCCCGGTGCCAACGCCAACGCTGTAGCCGAGCTGGTGATCGGCATGCTGATCGCCGGCAGCCGCAATGTGGCTGTTGCTGCCCAGTGGTGTCAGGGCCTTGCCGGCGACCCCGCCATGGCAAAGACCGTGGAAAAGGGCAAGAAGCAGTTCGTGGGCAACGAGATCAAGGGCAAGACGCTGGGTGTCATCGGTCTGGGTGCCATCGGCTCCCGCGTGGCCAACTGCGCCATTGAGCTGGGCATGGAGGTCTACGGCTACGACCCCTACATCTCCATTGACGCCGCCTGGAACCTGAGCAGTCAGGTACGCCACTGCGTGAACCTGAACGACATGCTGCCCCTGTGCGACTACATCACCATCCATGTGCCCTACCTGCCCACCACCAAGGACACCATCAACGCCCAGACCCTTGCCCTGTGCAAGGACGGCGTGAAGATCCTGAACTATGCCCGCGGCGAACTGGTCAACACCGAAGCCTTGCTGGAAGCCATGGAGACCGGCAAGGTGTCCGGCTATATGACCGACTTCCCGTCTGAGGCCATTCTGGGCAAGCCCGGCATCGTGTGCACCCCCCATCTGGCGCTTCCACCCCGGAAGCCGAGGACAACTGCGCCGTGATGGCTGCAAAGGAGCTGAGCGACTACCTGAAGAACGGCAACATCATCCACTCGGTGAACATGCCGGAGGTCAACCAGCCCAGAGCCGGCGGCAAGCGCATCTGCATCATCCACAAAAACGAGCCCGGCATGATCAGCCAGATCACCGCTCTGACCACCGAAGCCGGTCTGAACATCGAGAACATGGTGAACAAGAGCAAAAAGAACATGGCCTACACCATGCTGGATGCTACCGGTGCTGTGGACAAGAAGCTGGCCGAAAAGCTGGCTGCCATCCCCGCCGTGATCCGGGTGCGCATCCTGTAAAGCAAAACGGTTTAAAATGCCCGCCGCGTCGCTCTTGGCATCTTCAGCGGAAAACGATTTTTATTTTAGCAACCCGGAAAAATCTGCGGATTTTCGGGTTGCTTTTTCACAGAGAAGGGCCGTAGCGGCAAACCGCATTTCCAAACCAGGATTTTTTATAAACTGGAAATTCTTTCTCATCCCATCTGCCGGTTAGTTTCCATTTACAAACTGTAGTTTGTCTTAAAAAACGCGTTAGAGATAGCTTTTTCTAACTACACATCGTAAAAAGTTTACATGTATTAACATTCAAGAAAAAGCTTGAAAATGGTAAATTCTGTGCTACAATAGGCTCGACAGAAGGGAAATGTCCACCCTGTTCTCCGGCTTTTGGGCCGGTATATTCATCTTACAGGTCCTGCGGTGCAGGGCCTCTGACAGGAAATAGAAAAGGTAGGGAAGTTACTATGGATATCAAGAAGATCGCACTGTTCGCCGCCGGTACTCTGTTCGGTTCTGCCGGTTTCAAGCTGCTGTCCAGCAAGGACGCCAAGAAGGTCTACACCCAGACCACCGCTGCTGTGCTGCGCATGAAGGACTCCACCATGGAGACCGTCAGCAAAGTTCAGGAGCAGGCCGGTGACATTCTGGCCGATGCAAAGGCCATCAACGAGGCTCGTGCTGTTGAAGCCGAGGCTGCTGTGATCGAGGATGCCGCCGAGGAGACCACCGAAGAGACCGCTGAGTAATTTTCGGTTTGTAAAGCACTGAAAGCCCCAACGTGGCTTTCGAGCCGCCTTCGGGCGGCTCTTTTTTGTGAGAGTGGGGCCGCAGGCGTGCAGGGTATAGCAGTCTGACGCTGCGGCAAAAAGATAGAGAAGGATATTTGATATATGAAATGTACCATTCTGCATGAAGGCAAAGGCCGGATGCGTGTGCATGTGGAAAAAGTCCGCATGACTTTGCACCGTGCCGATGTGCTGGAAGCTTATCTGAACCACCATGATGCCATCGTCCATGCCGCCGTTTACGAGCGCACCGGCGATGTGGTCATTACCTATACCGGCAAGCGCACCGCTGCCATCGCTGTACTGGCGGGCTACAAGTTCGATGTGGCCGAGTATGACGCTCTGGTCACCTCCGCCGACAGCCGCAGGCTGAACCGGGAATATCAGGATAAAATGTTCGATCTGGTGGCAGGCCGCTGCCTGCGCAAGCTGTTCCTGCCCGCACCCCTTGACGCTGCCTACACGGCATTCCGCTCCATCCGCTTTCTCTGGAAGGGTGTGCGCTGCGTGCTGAGCCGCAGGCTGGAAGTGGAGGTGCTGGACGCTTTGTCCATCGGCGTCTCGCTGCTGCGCGGCGACTTTGGCACCGCCGGTTCTGTCATGTTCCTGCTGAATCTGGGCTCTCTGCTGGAAGAGTGGACCCGCAAGAAGAGTCTGGACGATCTGGCCCGCAGCATGGCCCTGAACGTGGACAAGGTGTGGGTGCGCAGCCAAGGCACCGAAGTGCTGGTGCCTCTGACCAAAGTACGCTCCGGCGATGAGGTGGTCGTGCGCAGCGGCAACATGATCCCGCTGGACGGCACCGTGCTGGAAGCGAAGCCATGGTGAATCAGCCGCTCTGACCGGCGAAGCCATGCCGGTGCGCAAGGCAGAGGGCTCCACCCTCTATGCCGGCACCGTTGTGGAGGAGGGCGAGTGTGTCTTTATCGCCAAGGCTGAGGGCGGTTCCAACCGCTACGATAAGATCGTGGCCATGATCGAGGAATCCGAAAAGCTCAAGTCCAGCACCGAGAACCGTGCGCTGGTGCTGGCCGACAAGCTGGTGCCATGGTGTCTGGGCGCAACGGTGGTCACCTATCTGCTCACCCGCAACGCCACCCGCGCCATCTCCTGCCTGATGGTGGATTTCTCCTGCGCGCTCAAGCTCTCCATGCCGCTGGCCGTGCTTTCCGCCATGCGCGAGTGCGGCAGCTACCACATCACCGTCAAGGGCGGCAAGTATCTGGAAGCGCTGTCTCAGCCGACACTATCGTGTTCGACAAGACCGGCACTCTCACCCGTGCCACCCCGCAGGTAGTGGAGGTCGTGCCCTTCTCCGGCTGCAACGAGCGCGAAGTTCTGCAGCTGGCCGCATGTCTGGAAGAGCACTTCCCCCATTCCATGGCCAACGCCGTGGTGCGTGCCGCCAAAGAGCGCGGCATTTCCCATGAGGAGATGCACTCCGAGGTGGAGTACATCGTGGCCCACGGCATTGCAAGCCGCGTGGGCGGCCAGCGCGTGGTCATCGGCAGCCACCACTTCGTCTTTGAGGATGAAAAGTGTACCATCCACAGCCGAGCAGCAGAAGTTCGATGCCCTCAAGCCCGCGTATTCGCACCTGTACATGGCAGCCAGCGGGCAGCTGGTGGCGTCATCTGCATCTCCGACCCGCTGCGCCCGGAAGCCGCCGCTGTGCTGAACGGCCTGCGTGCGCTGGGCATCCGGAACACCGTCATGATGACCGGCGACAGCGAGCGCACCGCTGCCGCCATTGCAAAGCAGGTGGGCGTGGACCGCTTCTTTGCCGAGGTGCTGCCCGAGGACAAGGCAAACTTCGTCCAGCAGGCCAAGGCCGAGGGCCACACCGTGGTGATGATCGGCGACGGCATCAACGACTCCCCCGCCCTGTCCGCTGCCGACATTGGCATTGCCATCAACTCCGGCGCTGCCATCGCCCGCGAGATCGCAGACGTGACCATCAAAGCCGACAGTCTGGAGGAACTGGTGGCCCTCAAGGCCATCGCCAACTCTCTGCAAAAGCGCGTGCACGCAAACTACCGCTTCGTGCTCACCTTCAACTCGGCCCTCATCGCGCTGGGTGCTCTGGGCATCCTGCAGCCGGCCTCCTCTGCCATGCTGCATAATCTCTCCACCATCGGCATCAGCCTGAAGAGCATGACCAATCTCCTGCCGGAGAACAAGGCTCCGCAGCTGAAAGCATAATTACCGCAAAAAATAACGCCGTGTCTGAACATTCGACACGGCGTTATTTTTATCTGTTATTCCAGCCCGATCTGCTGTGCATACTCTTCCAGCAGCTCCCGCTCCAGGAACGGAGTCTTGACACCCTCGCGGTCACGGTAGGTCTCGTGGCCCTTGCCAATGACGGCGATCAGGTCGCCCTCCTGCGCGTGATCCACTGCGTAGTGCAGGGCATCCAGACGGTCCGGAATCTCCACGAACTTTGCGTCCGGGTTGCCCTTGTTCATGCCCACGCGGATATCAGCAAGGATGTCCTCCACCTTTTCAAAGCGGTTGTTGTCCTCAGTGAGGATGGAGAAATCGGCCATTTTGGCGCAGATCTCGCCCATGCCGTAGCGGCGCAGCTTGGAGCGGTTGCCGCCGCAGCCGAACACCACCACCAGACGGTGGGGCTTGTAGGCCCGCAGAGTGGTGAGCAGGCTTTCGGTGGACACCTCGTTGTGGGCGTAGTCCAGCAGGATGGTGAACTTTTTGCTGATGGGCACCAGCTCCACCCGGCCCTTGACCACGCACTTGCCAAGCCGTCGTGGATGGCCTGATCCGGCAGGCCCAGCACCTTGCCCACCGCCAGAGCTGCCAGCGCGTTGTACACGCTGAACTCGCCGGGCATGTTCACCTTCACATCCATCTCGTCCTTGCCGGTCACATGGAACTTCACGCCCAGAAAATCGTGGGTGCGCAGCAGTTCAAAGCCGGTCTCGCGGTAGTCCGCCTGCTCAGCGCGGCCATAGGTGACAAGGCGGCAGGTGTGGCCTTCCAGCAGTGCTTCGGTATTCTCATCGTCAATGTTCACCACGCCCACATCGCAGCGCTTGAACAGCTGGCCCTTCCAGCTGCGGTACTCCTCAAAGGTCTTGTGCTCGCCGGGGCCGATGTGATCCGGCGAAAGGTTGGTGAACACGCCCACATTGTAGTGCACACCGGCCACGCGGTCCATCATCAGGCCCTGGCTGGAAACCTCCATCAGCGCGGTGTCGCAGCCTGCATCCAGAAACTCCCGGAAGGTCTTTTGCAGTTCGTAGCTTTCCGGAGTGGTGTTGGCAGTTTCCTTGTGGCGGCCCATATAATAAATGCCGTTGGTGCCGATCATGCCCACCTTGCGGCCTGCAGCTTCCAGCACGCTCTTGATCATGTGGGTGGTAGTGGTCTTGCCCTTGGTGCCGGTCACACCGATCATGGTCATCTTGCGGGACGGGTTGCCGAAAAGGTTCGCGCTCATCAGAGCCATGGCATAGCGGCTGCTTTCCACCTTGACTACGGTCACGCCCGGCAGGGCGGAAAGGTCGATGTCGTGCTGGATGACCAGTGCGCTGACACCCTTTGCCGCGCAGTCGGCGGCAAACTCATGGCTGTCACGCTGGGTGCCCACGATGCACACGAACAAAAGGCCCGGTGCCGCCTTGCGGCTGTCGTAGATGATATCCGAGATCTCGGTGTCCAGACTGCCCTGCGCAAGGGTAAAGGGCACGCCTTCCAGTAACTGTTCCAGTTTCATACTGCACACGCTCCTCAAAACATTTTGTCACATGGGGTTTTCTTCGTTATTTGTGGTCATGCGGGCGGGGTCGGTCAGCGGTGTTTCTTCCGCAGCTGCCGCCGTATCGTCCGCAGGCTGGGCCGCAGCGGCATCCTCTGCACCGTCTGCCGCAGTATCCTCGGCAGCAGAGGTGTCAGGCTCTTCCGGCACGGTCTTTTCCGGCACAACATAACCGGAGGGCAGGGTCGGCTGGCCTTGTGCAAAGTAAATTTTACGGGTGCTGCCCGCGCTGACATGGCTGAAATCCAGTCTGCCGGTGTCGGTAGGGGCACAACCCTTGCCGTCGGCGTTGGTCAGCACATAGCGTGCGCGGTCCAGCTTATAATCCAGATCGTTCCGTGTACCCAGAAGCACACTGACACGATCCTGATACAAAAATGCCATCTGGTCGGTGTCCGCAAATTCCATGCGGGTCACATCGTCCAGCATCCCATACTCTTCCAGCTTTGCCTGCAGCTCATTCAGCGCATCCAGACGGTCGTCCGTCTGCACCGCTGCCGAAGCTGCTGCCGAACCGGATGCATCCGATGCCGCCGGGTCTGCCTGCGCTGCAAAGGTCAGCTGGTCGCCGGGTGTCACCGACACCGGCTCGCCGCCGTATAGGGTCTTGAGTTCTTCCGGCTGGGCAGACTCGCAGGCTAGGATCTTGAACTGATCCGAGAGGGTCAGCCAGCCGCTCTTCGTCTGCATGGCATAGGTAGGCACCGCCTCGGTCACCTGCACCACCACCGTGTTGGGGTAATCCCGAACCACCCTGATGGATTCCAGCAGCGGGAACTGCTTTTCCAGTTCCGCTTCCTTGGCGGCGGGGTCAAAGCTGAAAATGTTCTCTTCGGTCTGCACACCCAGTGCCTGCAGGATCTGGCTGCTGGAATAGCCGCCCACCTCCTGCACCACGGTGCCATCCGCCGTCTGCACCTGAATGGTGCCGATCTTGAACAGCATGGTCATGGTCAGGTAAACACCGGCGGCGATCACGGCCAGCAGGGTCACAAAGGCCATCAGCCGCCGCAGCATCCGCCGCCGCTTCAGTGCAGCGCGGGTCAGGCGGCGCTTCTTGCGTTTTTCCCGCTGTACCGGGTCCCGGACCTGCTGTTGCTGCGCCGGGCGCAGGCGCTGGTTTTTGTAGCGCTGCTGCGCTGCCTGAGCCGCTGTCTTGCGCGGCTTCTGCCCCTGTGAACGGCGCTGCTGCGGCTTGCGGGCCGTGCCGGATGCACGCTGTTCCGGCTGGGCCGTGCGGCTTCGCTGCGCGGTACGGTTCCGGTTCTGGCCGCTGGTGCGCCGGGTGCCGCTCTGTTCGGTGCGGCGCGGCTGCGAAGGGAACTCGATGCTGTTATCGGTACGGGTGCGGCGCACCGTACCATTGGCGGTGCGGTCCGGCGCAAAGCTCAGCGGTTCCCCGTTGAAGCCATAGCGCCCGTCCGCACTGCCGGAAGATCCTTTTTGTTGTGAAGGCGGCGGAGTATGCTGCAGGTCTTTCCGCAGGTCGTAGATATTACCGTTGTTTCTGTTATTGCGGTATTGCTGCATGGCGCACACCTCCTTTCCGGTTTAGGTTTTGTTTTACTTCTGCACCAGTTTCATCAGAGCGTCTGCAATACGGTCAAGGCTGTCATCCACCGACAGGCTGCGGGCATTTTTGCCCATCTCAGCCAGCTTGCCGGGCTGTGCCAGCATGTCGGACACCGTGCTCACCAGCTTTTCGCCGGTCAGATCTTTTTCCTCGATCACCACAGCGGCATCGGCCTTCTGCAGTTCCATGGCATTGAAGTACTGGTGGTTCTCAGCCACATTGGGGCTGGGGATGAGCACGGCTGCACGGCCAACAGCTTCCAGCTCGGCCAGCGTCAGCGCACCGGCGCGGCTGATGACAAGGTCTGCCGCAGCCAGCAGTTCCGGCATATTGTTGATGTATTCCTTCACCACAAGGCCGTCGCCCTCCGCGAAGTTCTTTTCCTTTTCCAGATCCTTGAACAGCTGCACACCGTACTGGCCGGTAGCGTGGAGATGCAGCACCGGCTTCTTCTCGTGCTGTTCCCATGCACACAGGTCGGCCACCACCTCGTTGACGCGGCGTGCGCCAAGGCTGCCGCCGAAGGAAAGGATCACCGTGCGGTCGCCCGCGCCCAGCTCAGCGCGGATGGCATCGCGGTCCTTTGCCTTGGTGAACACCTCCGGGCGCACCGGATTGCCCACCACGATGGTCTTATCAGGTGCGCCCAGCTTTTCCACAGCAGCAGGCACGGCGGCAAACACGAGATCTACATCCGGTGCCAGCAGCTTGTTGGTCACGCCGGGGAAGGCGTTCTGCTCATGAATGGCGGTGTGGATGCCCATTTTGGCGGCACAGCGCACCACCGGGCCGGACACATAGCCGCCGCAGCCGATCACAAGATCGGGTTTGACCTCCTTCATAATGGCCTTTGCCTTGGGGCCAGAGAGGGCCAGATTCCACAGCGTAACGATGTTGCGCTTGATGTTGTTCAGCGACAGCCTGCGCTGGAAACCGGTGATCTCGATATGGTGGAAGGGATAGCCCGCCTGTCCTACCAGACGATACTCCATGCCCTCCTTGCGGCCGGCAAAGTGGATCTCGGCAGAAGGGTCTGCCTTTTTGATAGCACCTGCAATGGCAAGTGCCGGTTGATATGGCCGGCAGTGCGCCGGCAGCGATCAGAACTCGCATGACGATTCCTCCTCTATTATTAGTGCATCTGGGCAGGTCATCGGGGAGCTTCCCACTGGCCTGCGCCCTCAAAACAGTCGTTACTGTTCATTGCGCGCACGGCGGGCATCGTCCAGATTGATGGTACGGTCCTTCAGCTCCGCATCACGCTGAGCCTTTGCAGCCTGCCGCTGTGCGTGGGCCGCTGCCCTCTGCTGCGCCGCCCGCTCTCCGTTGCGCCCAATGTTCACCATCACGCCCATTTCTGCCAGCAGCAAGATCAGACTGGTGCCGCCGGACGAGAAAAACGGAAGGCTGATGCCGGTATTCGGGATGGTGTTGGTGACCACGGCGATGTTGCAGAACACCTGCCAGGCGATCTGCGCCATAATGCCAATCCCCACCATGGTGCAGAACTGGTTCTCGGCCTTATAGCGATCATCAGGCCCTGCGCTATGAGCAGTATGAACAGCACGATGATGAGCACCGCACCGATGAAGCCCAACTCTTCGCACACCACACTGAAGATGAAGTCGTTGGTGCTTTCCGGCAGCCAGAGCTGCTTTTCCACGCTGTTGCCAAGGCCAAGGCCCTTCAGTCCGCCGGAGCCGATGGCGTACAAGCTCTGCTTGGTCTGGTCGTTCAGCGCTTCCAGATCATCGGACCATGTGTTCAGGCGGTCCTGCAGATAGCCAATGGATTCCACCAGCGTCAGGGCCGGTTTCAGCAGCAGAGCCGCCGCTGCGGCCCCGCACCATGTCAATACACCGCCGCAGCCAGTCAGCATGAGGATGGTGCCCACGATGGCGGTGGTCAGCAGGATGCCGGACATGTGCGGCTCTAAAAACAGCAGCAGCACCACCGGCACCAGCGGCAGCACCGGCACGATCAGCTGCCTTACGATGCGGATGAACAACCAATCCTTTGGCTTGATCTTTTCTCTCAGTGACGGGCTGAACCGGCCGATCTGCGGCGCACTTGCCGCCAGATGGGACGAGAGCAGGATCATCTCAAACTTTGCCACCTCAGAGGTTTGCAGAGTCAGGCCGCCCAGACGGATCCAGCGGCGGCAGCCGTTCAGCGGTGCAAAGGTCAGCGTGACGGCCAGCATGGCCAGCACCACCCAGTACAGCGGCTTGCTCGCCCAGCGCAGGAAGCGGTGATCCACATAGCTCATGACTACCATACAGCCAATGCCAATGGCCATGCAGATAGCCTGCTGCTTGATGTAGTGCAGGCTGTCGCCCATGCGCAGGTAGCCGGTGGTGTAGCTTGCGCTGTACAGCATTACAAGGCCGAACACCATGATAATGGCCAGCGTTGCCAGCCAGTTGAGCAGCAGCCGGTTCCACGGTCCCGGGTCCCGCTGCAGCGGCGGCACCCATGCACTTTCTTTTTGGTTTTTATGTTGTCTGCGGGTGGCTGCCATTGCCACGCCCCCTTATTTTCAGAATCAGGCGCTCAGGCCCAGCGTGCCAGACACACGGCCAGCGCCAGCCCGCACACGCTCAGTGCGCACAGGCTGTAAAAAATATTCACTGCACTCATGCCGCGCTTTTCCAGCCAGCGGTGCAGCGGTGCCGCCGCAAACAGCGGCCTGCCCTTCCAGCGGCAGAACAGGACCTGCAGCAACACCATGCCGCCCTCCACCCAGAAGGGCAGTGCCAGCGGGATGCTCAGCTCTGCGTAGCCAATGCACAGCGGGATGCAGCCAATGGCTCCCGCTGCATACAAGCAGCCGCACCGGCCGGGGTGCAGCTTTGCCGGTGGAAAATCCCACAGCAGAAAGGCCATCAGTGCACCGGCCAGTGCCGCCGGGAATACTGCCAGCGGGAACCAGCCCAGCTGCGTTTCCAGCATCATCAGGCCCAGCATAGCTACAAAGGCCGCGCCGCACACCGTGCCGTCGGCACCGTCGGCCACGCGGCCGCCTCGGCCATCGCCACCAGCAGCACAGCCCACAGCAGCGGTGCCAGCGTACATTTCACATAACCTGCTCCCGGCAGGATCAGCCCTGTGGGCAGGCACCCGTTCAGTGCCAGCAGGCCCAGCACCAGCGCTGCAGCGATGCATTCCAGTGCAAGGCGCTGTGTGCGGCGCAGGCCAAGGCCTAAACCGTTCGGGTAGCGGCTGCGGATGCGGGCCAGATCATCGGCCAGCCCCACTGCGCCAAAGGCCAGCGACCCCAGCAGTGCAATGAGCAGGCGGGAGGTCATCTGCCGGTCGCTGCCAAGCAGGGAAGGCTGTGCAGCACATGCGGCCAGCCAGCCCACGCCCACAGCGGCAAGGGTGCCCACCATCAGGCACAGCCCGCCCATGGTAGGCACCGGGCTGTCCGGGGCATCGCTGTCCGGCTGTGTGCCGCGTGCCGCACGCTGCAGCTCCCGCAGCAGCGGCACCATCATATTGCCGAGCGCCGCAGTCAGCACAAAACCCAGCACCGACGCGACGACCAAGGCGAAACGAATCATTTTTCAATCTCCAAATTCATGCCAAAGGGTTATTCTTCGGCATCTTTCTGCTCTGCGTAGAAAATTTCCAGCACTTTTTCCAGCGCCATGCCGCGGCTTGCCTTCACCAGCAGGGCATCGCCCGGCTCTATCCGGTTCAGCAGAGCATCCGCTGCCTCGCGGTAGTTGTTGGCATGGAGGGTCTTGACCCCCTTGGCCGCAGCCACCACAGCCGTGCGCTTTGCGTTTTCGCCGTAGGTCACAAGGCAGTACAGATCACTCTCCGCAGCCAGACGGCCCAGCTCCTCGTGGCTTCGCGGGACAGCTCGCCCAGCTCCAGCATATCGCCCAGCAGGGCAAAGCGGCGCTTGCAGGGGAATTCCTTGAACATGGCAAGCGCGGCCTTCATGCTGTCGGGGTTTGCATTGTAGCAATCCTCAATGACGGTAACGCCCTTGCTGTGCACCACCTTCTGGCGGCGGCCGGTCTGCTCAAAATTGGAAAGCCCCTTGATGACACCGCGCGGGTCGCAGCCCAAGCGGGTGGCGGCGCAGTAGGCAGCCAGAGCGTTTGCCACATTGTGCTTGCCCATGGCCGGGATCTTGACCACAAAGGTGCCCTCTTCCTGATCTTCCAGCACAAAGCTCATGCCGTCCTCTTCCTGCCGGATGGACAGTGCACACACATCAGCGTTCTCATCTGCCAGACTGAACCATACCGGCTTCACGTGGGCGGGCAGCTTTGCGGCGCGCAGGAACTTATCATCATAGTTCAGCACCAGCGGTGCACCCTCCGGCAGGCCGTTGCAGATCTCCAGCTTTGCCTTGCAGATGTTCTCCTGACTCCCCAGATTGCCGATGTGGGACACACCGATGCAGGTAATGATGCCCACATCCGGGCGTGCGGCCCGGGCCAGACGGTCGATCTCGCCCGCATGGCTCATGCCCATCTCGATCACGGCATACTCAGTGCTGCTTTCCAGCCGCATCAAGGTGCGGGGCATGCCCAGTTCATTGTTCTGGTTGCCCTCGGTCTTGATGGTCTCGCCAAAGCCTGCAAGGGCGGCGTAGGTCATCTGCTTGGTGGTGGTCTTGCCCACGCTGCCGGTCACACCCACCATCTTGGGGTGATACTGGCTGCGGTAGTTCGCGCCCATCACCATCATGGCGTGGTAGCTGTCCGGGCAGAGGATGGCCTTTTCCGCAGGTACGCCCTCCACCGGGTGGTTCACCACCACATAAACAGCACCGTTCTCCAGTGCTTTGGCCGCAAAATCGTGGCCGTCAAATTTTTCACCCGGGAACGCTACAAAAATGCAGCCGGGCCGCACCTCGCGGCTGTCGGTGGTCACCAATTCCACCTGCACCTCTTCCCGGATGAAGTCTGCGGGCACCAGCCCTGCCAGAAGCTTGCTTGCAGAAATTTTTTCCATTGTTCATGTCCCCTCTCTTTTATCTTGTAAAACCCTCTCAGTCAATGCCTGCGGCATTGCCAGCTCCCCCGAAAGGGGAGCTCTTTTGCATCTTACGATAAAGTGCAGTTCTTCAGAAGATTCACTTTACCGTGCCCACTCATAAAGCTCGCCCTTCGGGAGAGCTGGCGCGCAAGCGCCTGAGAGGGTTCTTGTTACCCACAGGTAATGGTCACGACGGTGCCGCGCTGCACACTGGAACCGGGGTCTGCACTCTGGGCCTGCACGGTGCCGTTCGCATTGCCCTCCACCACACAGTTCAATCCGGCGGCAGACAGCATCTGGCGGGCAAAGTCCGCGCTCTTGCCGGTCACATCCGGCACATCGGTATGGCTGCCCTCATAGGTATCGGTATACAGGTACACGGTGGTGCCGTAGGCCACCTTTGCACCCGCGTGCGGATACTGGTAGGTGACAGCTGCTGCCGCCTGACTGGTGGTGCTTTCGGCCAGCTGATGCCTGAGGCCCTTGATGTTCAGCTGCACCTGCGCACTGCTCCACTCGGTGCCCACCAGATTCGGCACAGTGACCACAGTCTGGCTGCGATCCTCGCCGTCGGCGGCAATGCCAAGGTAGGGTGCGATCTCGCTGATGATGTTGCCCACAACGGGCGCTGCCAGCAGGGACGAGTAGTCCGTTCTGGCGTTGTTGGGGTCATCCAGCATCACATAGACGATGATCTCCGGGTCGTCGGCGGGCAGGACAGCGGCAAAGGATGCCACCTTCTTGTAGTCGCCATCAGCGCGGCGGTCCATGTTCAACTGTTCGGAAGTGCCGGACTTGCCGCCGATACGGTAGCCGGACACATAGGCATACTTGCCGCCGCCGGTACCGGCGCCCACCTCATATTCCATGAACTGGCGGATCACATTGCTGGTGCTCTCGCTGATGACCTGACGGCGCACATTGGCACCGATCTCCTCGATCACGTTGCCATTTGCATCGGTGATCTTATCCACCACATGGGGCGTGACCAGATAGCCGCCGTTGACGGCCGCGGCCACAGCGGTGCACATCTGCAGCGGGGTGATGGCCATTGCCTGACCAAAGGCCGAGGAAGCCAGCTGCACTTCGCCCAGCTGGTTGGCCTTATAATACTGCATGAAGCCCGTCTCACTGGGCAGGTCCACGCCGGTGCGGCTGGTAAAGCCAAAGGCATCGAAGTAGTTATAGAAGGTCTGGGAGCCAACGCGCTGGCCCAGCTGGATATAGTAGATATTGCAGCTCTGACGCAGAGCTTCGGCCAGTGTGATGGTGCCGTGGGCTTTGTGGCCTGCGCAGTGGTAGGTCTCCTTTGCCACGCCGTAAGCACCGGCGCAGGTAAAGGTGGTGTTGATGTTTGCAAGGCCGGAGTCCACGCCCATGGCCGAGGTGATCACCTTGAACACACTGCCGGGGTAGTACAACTCGGTGATGGCCTTGTTTTTCCACTGGATATCGCGGAAGTAGCCGGAGTAATCGCCCTCCTCGTCCAGAATGCGGTTGCCGTTTGCGTCCTTCAGCTCGTTGCCGTTCTCATCCTTTTTGTAGATGCCGTACAGCTCCGGCTCAGCGCGCACCAGCTCGTTGAGGTAATCCAGATTTGCGCTGTAGTCCAGCGGGTCGTTGGGGTCAAAATCCGGCTTGGAAGCATGGCAAGGATGGCACCGGTCTTGACGTTCATCACGATGGCGCAGCGCGGTTCTCCACCGTGTTGGCTGCAATGGCTTCGTTCAGATACCGTTCCACGATCTCCTGCACATTCACATCCAGCGAAAGCACCAGATTGGAGCCATCCTTGGCTGCAAAGGTGGTGGCATTCTCGTCCGCAATGGCGTTGCCGTAGGCATTGCGCTGGGTAATGGTGCGGCCATCCACACCGGCCAGCGTGGACTGATAGGATTTTTCCAGACCGTAAGTACCAATGCCGTCCGCATCGGTAAAGCCAGCACTGCCGCTGCAAACGCTCCGTAGGGGTAATTGCGCTGGAAGCTCTTCTCGCTGCCGACCGAGATGTTGCTTGCGGGAGGTCTCAGTGGCACGCTTGTGTGCCTTGTTGAACTGGGAAACGTAGGATTCGATGGACAGCTTGACAGCGTTGTTCACCTTGGTGGCCAGCACCTGATACTTGGTGTCCGTCTTGGAAAGTGCATCGTAAACCTTCTGGTACTGGGTCTGGTACGCTTCCGAGGAAGTGTCCACCGCGTCCAGACTTTCGCCGTCGCCGGAAAGCAGGCGCAGGGTCAGTTCCCGGCTGACCTCGGCGCACATGGCCGTGTCCAGCGTGCGCGCCGCCTCCTCATCCTTGCCGGTGGTGGTATATAAGATTTTGCTGTTGTCCGGGTCGGCCCAGATGGTCCACACCACGCTGGTGGAGGCCAGCGTGATGCCGGAGGTATCGTAGATCTCGCCGCGGGTGGCCTTGATGGTGGTATCCAGCAGCTGCTGCTTTGCGGCCAGCTGGCGGTAGGTGTCACCGTTTTTGATCTGGATATCATACAGGCTGTAGGTCACACGGGCCGCAGCAAGGCCCATGACCACAAGGGCCAGACCGCCGCAGATCAGACTGGTTCTGGGGTTCATGCGGGCACCGGTGCTGGTTTCCGGCCAGGGGCCTTTTATTTTTTTGATGAATTTTCGGAAGAATTTCCACATGGTATGCTCCTGCGGCAGCGGGCATTTGCTGCCTTCTGCCGCGCTTTTGTCAAATTTGGAACTGCCCTGCAAACAGGGTGTATAAACCGAAAAAGCGTGCGCTGCCGCACGCTTTCCCGTATTTGGTTCACTTTACAGTGCCAAGAATGTTCACGGCACCGTTGTAGATAAAGTCGGTCCACTGCCGCACAGCGGACTGGGTGCGCTCCAGCGTGTCGCTCTCTCCCAAACGGATGTAGGTGATCTGGCTCTGATCAATTTTCATCAGGCCCAGCCTGCCGGCCGTCTCTTCCACGCTGGTGATGTTGGTCTTGCTGTTCAGGGTGCTGTTATAGTAAGTATACTGGCTCTGCTCACTGACCAGCTGAGCCTTTGCGTCCTGAATCTGGTCGTTCAGCTCCACCAGCTTGGACTCGCTCCACAGCAGGCTGATGGCAAACCCCACCAGCAGTGCTGCTGCTACCAGATGCATGGCGTTGTGCACCGCTGCCTGCAGCGGCGAAAGCCGACGCTTGCCGCCCTTTGCTACCCGCAGATCTGCCTTGCGCTGTGTCTGCGGGGCTTTTCTGCGGCGTACCGCGTTATAATCATATGCTGCCTGACCCATGGTTTGCTCTCCTCCTCACACAACGGCTTCTGCCGTTCAGCATTTTTCCAAAACTCTCAGGTGGGCGGACCGCTGCGCCGGTTCTCTTCCAATTCCTGACTGTTTGCTTCAATGGGTTTGCGGGTGATCAGCTTCGCTTTGGCTTTGCCGCCGCATACGCACACCGGAAACTCCGGCGGGCAGGTGCACGCGGTGGACCAGCGGCGAAATTTGTTCTTCACCAGCCGGTCCTCCAGCGAGTGGAAGGTGATCACGCACAGCCGGCCGCCCGGCGCAAGATGATCGAAAATGGTATCCAAGCCTTCTTCCAGCGCATCCAGTTCATGGTTCACTGCAATGCGCAGCGCCTGAAAGGTGCGGCGGGAAGGGTTCTTGTTTTTGCGGCGTTCCGCCGGGGGCATGGCGCTGGCCACGATATCTGCCAGCTGCAGGGTCGTTTCGATGGGAGAATTTTCCCTTGCCTCCACGATCCTGCCCGCAATCTGCCATGCGAAAGGTTCTTCGCCGTAATCCCGCAGAATGCGTGCCAGCTCTTCGCGGCTCTCGGTGTTCACAAGGTCCGCTGCCGTTTCGCCCTGCTGGCTCATCCGCATGTCCAGCGGTGCATCCGCACGGTAGGAAAAGCCGCGGGCCGCATCGTCCAGCTGATGGCTGGAAACGCCCAGATCCAGCAGCGCGCCGTTGACCTTGTCGATGCCAAGGCTTTCCAGAGCTTGTCCGGCATAGCGGAAGTTGATCTGCACCACCGTGGCAGGCAGGCCCGCAAGGCGGGCACGCGCGGTCTGCACCGCGTCCGGGTCCTGATCCAGCGAGATCAGCCTGCCGCCCTTTTCTGCATCCAGCCGCAAGGCGATCTGGCGGGAATGTCCCGCGCCGCCTGCGGTGCCGTCAAGGTAGGTGCCGGCCGGATCAATGGAAAGACCCTCCAGACACTCGTTCAGCAGAACGGGGATATGCTCAAACGAGGCCGGGTCAAAGGCTGCTTGTGTTTCAAGTTCCATCGCTGCGGCCTCCTTTCTCAGTTCATAAGCTTTCCGTGTTCCGGGCACTGTGCACACAGCGCACACTTTTACCCGATGACACAGTTTTATTTTAACAAATCAGGCCCCTGATTGCAAGGGTTTGTGCTCCCGTTTTTGCCGCAAAATGCAACAAAAAAAGTCCCTGTCGGCCGTCATTTCTGCCTGCAGGAACTTTGGTTTTTGCCGTATGTGTAATTTGTGTGTGAAAAAGGCTGTCTTCAGCCGTTTTTCTTGGCGTTCTGGCGCAGATTTGCGCGCACGTTCTTTACCTGTGCCGCATTTTCCACCATTGTTTCCTCGGTGTTCTTGAGCATGTTGTCGCAATAGTCGGTCACGGTCTGGCGCAGGGTGCGGGCCTCGTTCTGGGCTGCAGTGGTGATTTCCCCGGCGCGCTGCTGTGCAGCCTTCACGATCTCGCTTCGCTCACCAGAATGCGCGCCCGCTCCTCAGCCTTTTTCACAATGGCCTGCGCCTGTGCGTTGGCCGTCTCCACGATCTGAGCGCGGTCGTTCACGATCTGCTGGGCCTGCCGCAGCTCGCCGGGCAGGTTTGCGCGGATCTCGTCCAGATAATCCCGGATCTGCTCCACATCCACGATCTTTTTGCCGCCGGAAAGGGGCACATTGGCACCTTCCTCCAGCGCATCCTCAATGGTATCCAAAAGTTCGTTCACGTTCATAGTGCTTCTCCCTTCGGTTCGTTCTCGCAGGGTCGGTGTTCTGCATGGGCTTTGTGTATTTCCACAGCAGCACCCTGCCGTACTTGTACTGTTTTTCAGGGTCAGGCCGCCAGCCTCGGCCGCAGCACGATGCCGGTCTCGCTCTCGCACAGCACGATGCCGCCGGGCGCGGTGCATTTATCCACCGCAGGCAGGATCTTTTCCAGTGTACCATTGCGGAAGGGCGGGTCCAGCAGTACGATGTCGAACTGCTCGCGGCAGGCGGAAAGATACCGCGCAGCCTCGCCGATATTGACGCGGCTGCGGTCGAACACGCCGCAAGCCTTGCAGTTACGCATGATGATGTTCACCGCCTCGCGGTTCTCGTCCAGAAACACGCAGCGCGCCGCGCCGCGGCTCAGTGCTTCAATGCCAAGCTGGCCGCTGCCCGCATACAGGTCCAGCACCCGTGCGCCGGGCAGGTCGAACTGGACGATGCTGAACATCGCCTCCTTTACCTGCGAAAGGGTGGGCCGGGTCACGTCGGTCCCCGGCAGGGCCTCCAGACTGCGGCCCCGGGCTTCTCCTGCGATCACGCGCATGTTCTCTTTCCTCCTCCTTGCAGCCGGAAGATGTGGCTGCAAACACGTTTTTTGTATCACTTTATTATCACCCAACTGCATATTCTTGTCAAGGGCCGCGCGTTGCGCCGTCTGGCGGTTTGTGCTACAATAAAACCGGCAGCGCCGGGCTTTTGCGGCGCATTCTGGCATAAAAGGAGAGTATTCCCATGAAAGTTCTGCTCATCAACGGCAGCCCGCACGAAAAAGGCTGCACCTATACCGCCCTTTCGCTCATTGCAAAGGAACTGAACGATGCCGGTGTGGACACTGAGATCCTGCATGTCGGCGGCAAACCCGTGGGCGGCTGCATCGGCTGCGGCGGCTGTGCCGCAGGCAACGGCTGCGTGTTTGGCGGCGTGGTCAACGAGGCCATCGAGAAGGCCAAAACTGCCGATGGCTTCGTGTTCGGCAGCCCGGTGCACTATGCATCCGCATCCGGCAATATGACCAGCTTCATGGACCGCCTTGCCTACGCGGGCGGCAGATATCTGGCCTACAAGCCTGCCGCCATCTGCTGCTCGGCCCGCCGCGCCGGCACCACCACCACGCTGGACCAGCTGGTAAAGTACCCGCAGTTCTTCCACATGCCGCTGGTGAACGGCTCCTACTGGGCCATGGTGCACGGCTCCAACGCCGAGCAGGTGCTGCAGGATGCCGAGGGCTGCGCCGTAATGCAGGAGCTGGGCCGCAACATGGCATGGCTGCTGCACTGCATCGAAGCAGGCAGGGCCGCAGGCTTTGAACACCCGCAGAACCCCAAGCGCCCCATGACTAATTTTATCCGCTGATCGGAAAATCAATTTCTGATCCAGAGGCTCAGAACAGTCCATAAGCTGCTCTGAGCCTCTTTTTCTTTGCAGTCCACGCCATTTCGTGCCAAAAACAGCAAAAAACCTTTTTCAAAGCGCCTTCCGCTTCTTTTTTCGTTCATAAGTTTGTGTTACTATAAGATGTAAAGTGATTTTAGCAGGATGGAGACCCTTGTATGGAACACTACGATTGGAACGAAGGCTGGCTGTTCACGCCCCGGTTCGACCCGGCACTGGTGCGGCCGGAGTGCGGACTGGAACTGGAACCGGTGCGCATCCCCCACACTGTGCGGGTGCTGCCCTACAATTACTGCAACGAAAATGAATACCAGTGCCTGTGCGGCTACCGGCGGGAGTTTTTTGCACCCAGAGAGTGGGCAGGCCGCACTGTTCTGCTCACCTTTGGTGCTGTTGCCCATGACGCGACCGTGTTCTGCAACGGGCGGCGGCTGTTCCACCATGCCTGCGGCTACACCGCCTTCACGGTAGATCTGACCAGCGCTTTGCATCTGGGTCAGAAAAACGTGGTGGCTGTGCGCTGCGACAGCCGCGAGGATCTGAACATTCCTCCCTTTGGCGGCAGATCGACCACCTGACCTACGGCGGCATCTACCGTGCCGTCAGTCTGGACATCAAGGAACCCGCCTATCTGCGGGATGTGTTCATCGAGACAAAGGCCGAGGGCGATTTCCGCATCTATACCTCCACCGTGGGTGAGACGGTAGGCTGCACACTGCAGGCCGAGATCCGCAGCCCTTCCGGCAGCCGCGCCGCCTACAGCGGCGAGCTTTCCCTGCCCATCACCGGCGTGCTGAACGGTGTGCACCCGTGGAGCATCGAGCATCCCACCCTGTACACCCTCACCGTACAGCTGATCCGCCCCGGCTCTGCCGGTCTGCCGGACCGTGTGCTGGACGAAAAGACCATCCGCTTCGGTTTCCGCACCGTGCAGTTCGTGGCAGGCGGGCTGTACCTGAACGGTCAGCGCGTGGAGCTGCGGGGCCTGAACCGCCACCAGAGCTACGCCTATCAGGGCTATGCCATGCCGGACAGCATCCAGCGGCTGGATGCTCAGATCCTGAAAAAAGACCTTGGCTGCAACGCGGTGCGCACCAGCCATTCCCCCCAGAGCCCGGCGTTTCTGGATGCCTGCGATGAGCTGGGCCTGCTGGTGTTCACCGAGATGCCCGGCTGGCGGTACATCGGCGATGAGAGCTGGAAGGCGCAGGCCTTGCAGAACTGCCGCGAAATGGTGTGCCAGTGCCGCAACCACCCCAGCATCTTTTTGTGGGGTGCCCGTGTGAACGGCAGCGCCGACGACGAAGCGTTTTATAAGCGCACCAACGAGGCCATCCACCGGCTGGACCCCACCCGCCCCACGGCAGGCGCGCGGAACCACCGCAAGAGCAGCTGCTGGAGGATGTTTACGCCTACAACGATTACTCTTACCGCGGGCGCGGTGCCGCCTGCGAAGCCCGCGCCGCGGTGACTTCCGATCCCCGCAAGGGCTATCTCATCAGCGAGTTCGGCGGGCAGCAGCTGCCCACCAAGCCCTTTGACGACGAGACCCACCGGCTGGTGCAGGCTCTGCGCTATGCCGCCGGGATCAACGATTCCATTGCGCAGCAGGGCGTGGCCGGCAGCTTTGGCTGGTGCATGGCCGATTACAACACCCACCGGGAATTTGGCAGCGGCGACCGCATCTGCTACCACGGTGTGATGGATATGTTCCGCAACCCGAAGCTTTCGGCGGCGGTATATGCAAGCCAGAAAACGCCGCGTTCCCCCTCGGACATCGTGCTGGAAGTCTCTTCCGGCATGGCACTGGGCGACCTGCCCGGTGGCGTTCCCACGGCCTGCTGGGTGTTCACCAACGCCGAAAGCGTGCGGCTGTACCGCGGCAACGACTACATTGCCGAGTTCACGCCTGACCGGCACGGCCGTTTTGCCGCCATGACGCATCCGCCCATTGAGATCAACGATTTTGTGGGTTCTCTGTTGGAAAAGTACGAGGGCATGGACCCGGCCTCCGCCAGATGGCAGCCGCTATCCTGAACGAGATGCGCCGGGATGCCATGGAACTTTCGCCGCTTTCCAAGGCGCGGATGCTTTCGCTGCGGCTGAGCTGGAACGAGGTAGCCCGCATGTATTACAAATACATCGGCGTGCTGGGCACACCGTGCGCAGCCTACCGTTTTGAAGCCGTGTGGCATGGCCGCACCGTGCGCACCGTGGTGCGGGAACCGGTGCAGAGCGTCCGGCTGGAATGCACTGTGCACAACCCCATCCTCACCGACGGCCCCACCTGGGACTGCGCCGCTGTCAGTCTGCGCGCCATCGACCAGAACGGCAGCCTGCTGCCCTACTGCGGCGAAGCCGTTCAGCTGAGCGTGGACGGCCCGCTGAAGATCATTGGTCCCAGCGTGGTGCCGCTGCGCGGCGGCATGGCGGGCACCTACCTTGCCACCACCGGCGAAGCGGGCCGCGCCGTGCTGCACTGCCGCATGGAAGGTGCGCTGGATACCGATGCCGTGGTGACCATCCGTTGCCGGGAAGCTTAATTTCCGTCCCTTCATGATAGATTTGCACTCTGTTCAAAATTTCATCATGGTTGACTGGTATCCTAAGAACTGTAAAATAACGGCGGCGCGCCCGCTTTGATTCCAAAACAAAGGATGCAGGAGTTATGAGAGAAAAATTCCGTCAGTTTATGATCGGCCGCTACGGTACCGATGGTCTGAACCAGTTTTTGAGCATCGCGTCCATCGTGCTGCTGCTGATCTCGCTGCTCACCCGCTTCAGCCTGTTCACATGGCTGGGTCTGGTGCTGCTGGTGCTGTGCTACTACCGCTCGCTCAGCCGCAACATTTCCAAGCGCACGGAGGAGAACTACCAGTACTATGCCCTGAAGGACCGCGTAGACCGTAAGTTCCGCGGTCTGAAGGATCAGTGGGCCAACCGCAAGCTCTACCACTACTACCGCTGCCCCAAGTGCCGTCAGAAGCTGCGTGTGCCCCGTGGCCGCGGCCGCATCCAGATCTCCTGCCCGCGCTGCGGCACCCAGTTCATCAAAAAGAGCTGAGCGGCCATGTTTGGTTATGTTGTGCCCAATCAGGCTGCGCTTTCGGACGAAGCACAAAAGCGCTACCGCACCGCCTACTGCGGGCTGTGCCGCCGCATCGACGCACTGCACGGCCTGCGGGGCCGCTTTACGCTGAGCTATGACCTCACCTTCCTGAACTTGCTGCTGTGCAGCCTGTACGAGGGCGAGACCGAAGCTTCTTCCGGCCACGACCGGTGCCCCATCCACCCCTTGGGCGGTGTGGAATGGCGGGCGGCCTCCCCCACCGATTACTGTGCAGATCTGAGCGTAGCCTTGCACTACTACAACGCCGAGGATAAGTGGAAGGACGACCGCAGCCTGCTGGGCCTTGGATATGAAAAGCTGCTTACCGGCTGTAAGCAGGCTGCCGAGAGCCGCTGGCCCCGTCAGTGCAGCGCCATCCGCACCTGTCTGGACAGGCTGGCAGAATATGAAGCTGCCGGGAGCGAAGATCTGGATGCCGTGTCCGGCTGCTTTGGCGAGCTGATGGCAGAGCTGTTCGACTACCGGCAGGATCACTGGTCGCCGGAGCTGCGCAGCATCGGCTTCCATCTGGGCAAGTTCATCTACCTGCTGGATGCCTATGACGATCTGGAGCATGACCAGCGCAAGGGGGCCTACAATCCGCTGAAAGCACTCAGCCAGCAGCCCGGCTATGAGGAAGAGATGAAAGAGATCTTTGAGCTGCTGCTGGCGCAGTGTGCCCAGAGCTTTGAACGCCTGCCCTGCGTGGAGGACACAGACCTGCTACGCAACATCCTTTACTCCGGCGTATGGCTCAAATACAACTGCAAAACAGCCAAGCAGGCCCGCAGCCGTGGCTGAATGGCGGCTTTGTCTTGATTTTTCCACGGCAATACGGTAGACTATAAACATTGCGCGGCACTGTGGCTGCGCGAAATGAGACGTGAGGAAGTATATCCATGAGAGACCCCTATGAGGTGCTGGGCGTTTCGCGCGGCGCAAGCGATGACGAGATCAAAAAAGCATACCGCGCCAAGTGCAAGCGCTGGCACCCGGACCTGAACCCCAACGATCCTACCGCCGAGGAGCACTTCAAGGAAGTGCAGGCGGCTTACGATGCCATTACCAAGGGCGAGACCGGCCCCCAGATGGGCGGAAATCCCTACGGCAGCTACCAGCAACAGGGTTACGGCCAGCAGCAGGGTTATCAGAACGGTTACGGCGGTTTTGACGGATTCGATGGCTTTGACCCGTTCGGTTTCGGGTTTGGCTTTGGCGGCTACCAGCAGGGTTACGGCCAGCAGGGCGCAAGCTATTCCGGCTCCGACAGCCCGGAGATGCAGGCCGCCCGCAACTTTGTGGCCAATGGCCGCTATGCGGAGGCCCGCCGCGTGCTGGACGGCATGACCGGCCGCAATGCCCGGTGGTATTATCTTTCCTCCCTCGCAAATCAGGGCTTGGGCAACCGCATCGATGCGCTGCAGGATGCCCGCCGTGCCGTGCAGCTGGACCCGGGCAACACCGAGTACCAGATGCACCTGCGCCGGATGCAGAACCCCGGCCAGACCTACCGCACCACACAGGCCACCTACACCAGCCCCGGCGGCCTGATGCAGTGGTGCTGGAGCATGATCCTGCTGAACCTGCTTTGCAACTGCTGCTGCGGCGGCTGGGGCTTCCATTTCCGCATGTGATCCCGTTTTTCTCATAAGATACAGCAAGACCCCGCACCTTCTGGTGCGGGGTCTTGTTTTTGCTTTACGACATCACTTTACGGTGATGTTGCGGCTGATCTTGCTGCAGGAGTAATTGCCGCCGATCTCTGCCGTCTGCACATAGGTGCCCGGCTCTGTGGGCAGCTCGCTGGTGGCATCACAGCCCCAGCCGGACTTCTTGTAGCTGTAGCGGATCTTATCGGTGGGCACCACCTGACCATCCACTTCCAGTACAGCCGCTTCATTGAAGCTTTGCAGCTCTACGGCGGTCATGGGCTTTTCGGCCTGCTGTGCCCAGTACATGCGCACGCCGTTTGTCTTGGGCTTGATCTTGAACATGGCAAAGCCTGCGGTGTTCATATCGCTGCTTTCCAGCGCCAGTGCACCGGCCACATAGTTGCCGGCATCCACCGGCTGCTCGTCCAGATAAATGCGGCTGAACGCGCCCTCCGGCAGATACTTGCGGATCAGGTTCAGCGCAAGGCGCAGGCCGTTGGACACCTGATCGATGGTAGGCACATAGAAGTGCAGTACATCCATCACCGAGACGGCCTCATCGGCCACCCGCAGCAGCACGCTGACATCGTTGCCGTCGATCAGCTGCTTGAGGTAGCTGTACACATTGAACTCCTCTGCCTGATCCGGTGTCTTGGACATCTTCTTGGGCAGCGGGATCATCTTGAGCAGCGTGCGGATCTTATCCGACAGCACCAGCGTCACATAGCCATTCGCTTCGCCGCCAACGCCCACCACAACACCGATATACTGGGTATCGGCAGGGTTGGTCTGCACCTCCAGCTTGTAGTTGGAGCCATAAACAAGGTCGCCCGTGGCTTTGAGCCGGATGGAAACCATATCATTCTGCTGCTCCAGCGCTGCATTTTCCTGCGGCAGAGCTGCTGCGGCAAACACCGGCGTTGCTGCCGCGCTGAGCATGAACACTGCTGCCAGTGCAAAAGCTATCAATCGTTTGGCCTTCATTGCTTAAGACCTCCTTATTCTGTAAAGGGATCGCACAGCCGCGCCCCACGGCACACTGCGTCGGGAACCGGCATGATACCATGCCTGTTGTACCCCGATTTTACCGCAAAACGCTGTTTTGGTCAATAACGTGATTCAAGTAATTCAATTTTTTTATATTTTATGCAAAAAAGAGGAACCTGCCCTCTTCCAACGGTTTCTCCCTCAAGTTCATTCATCGATAAAATATTCCGGGTGGACGCTGCGGGCCTGCGCCACCGACTGCTTATACCGGCTCAGGTGGCTTTCCAGCGCTTCGCTCACGTCGTCCGCGCTGCCGTGCAGCAGTGCTTCCAGAATTGCCGTGTGCGAGGAGCAGACCGACTTGTTTTCCTCGGTCAGCAGGCTGAACTTGCGGATGCGCTCCACATGCTGCAGGCTGGCCAGCATGTGGTCGTAGTGAGCTTCCATGCCGCACAACTCAAAGGATTTGCGGTGGAATGCATTATCCAGCTCCAGCATACGGGCAGTGCGGTCCGGCTGGCTCATATCCGCTTCCAGCACACGGTATGTCTCAATGTTGCTGCGGTATTCTTCCTCCTGCCGGGGTGTCACACGGCCGCGCAGCCGGTTCAGGATCTCTTTTTCCAGTGTATAGCGGGCAAACTGCTCCATCTCCATCAACTTCAGGTTGATGGGTGCCACATGGGTGCCGCTCTGCGGTTTGATGTCCACCATGCGGGCCAGATTGAGCATCAGCAAAGCCTCCCGCATGGGCGTGCGGCTGATGCCCAGCTCTTCGGCCAGCTCCCGGTCATTCAGCGGATCACCGGGCTTCAGCTCCATCGTGATGATCCGGCTGCGGATCGTCTGGTATGCCGTTTCGCGCGCACTCAGTAATGACATGTGGTCTCTCTCCCTTCAACCTCCGGTGTAAAGCAAAAATTGATATACTAGTATTGAAGTTATCAAGACCATATTACCCAACCACAGGGCGGCTGTCAAGTGTGGCTGCAACTAAAAATCGCCAACATTTTTCTCTGTTTTGTCAAGACCGGCCCCATGGCAGCACAAAAGCTCCGGGTGAAGGGCTTTTGCTGCGTTTACTTTTTAGCGGAACGGTACACCACCGGCACCCACACAAAGGCCACGGCCAGACCGCACACCACATCAATGATGGAGTGCTGCTTGGTGAACACGGTGGACGCACAGATCAGTGCAGCCCACACCCAGGCCAGAATTTTCAGGGCCGGGCGCTCCTTTGCCAGCTTGCTGTGGCTGAACGCCAGTGCCATGCAGGCCGAGCTTTGGCAATGGATGGACGGGCACACATTGACCGAGGCGTCCGCCCTCCAGATCAGCTGCATGATGCTCATTGCAATGTTGCTGCGGCCCACCGCATCCACTGTGGGGCGGATATCCAGACCGTTGGGCAGCAGCATGTACAGGATCAGACAGAAGGTCATGCCGGAAAACATGGTCAGGCAGAGCTTATCGTAGCTTTGGGTGTCGCACCACCACAGCAGGGCCGTCACACCAGCCAGCAGCACAAACCAGCTGCAATACGGAAAGATGAACCACTCATTGAAGGGGATCAGATCATCAAGCGGGGCGTGGATGATATATTTGGGATCTTTGATGGTCAGATCCAGCCAGAAGAACCAGATCAGATACACCACCCAGTACAGCTGGAACCACAGGTGCGGGCGGCGCCGGCTCCACAATTGTTTGGGATTCATGGTATTTCTCCTATATTTTCAATGTGATAAGATATAATTATACCACATCACGCCATCTTGCGCAAACCTTTCCGGTGCGATAAAATAAAAAGAGTGTTGTAAACTTGCGCTCTGTTTTTGAGCGTACCTATTATAAAAGGAGCCATTATGTTGCAAAGCTTTCCCCTTGTCCGCCTTGCCGCGCTGGATCTGGACGGCACCCTGCTGAACCGGAACAACGAGGTCACCCTTGCCACCCGTCAAGCCATTGCCCGCGCTGTAGAGCATGGCGTGGTGGTGGTGCCCGCCACAGGCCGCCCACTGGCCAGTCTGCCGCCTGTTGTGGCAAAGCTGCCCGGCATCCGGTATGCCATCACCTCCAACGGTGCCGCCGTGTGGGACCTTGGCGATGACCCCATGGGTGCTGTGCACAGCCGCTATGCCAACGCTGCCCAGCGCCACACCAGCGAACCCGCCTGCCTGCTGCACCGCCTGATGCCGACAGAAGTGGCACGGGAAGCTTTTGACCTGTTCCAGCAGTACGATGGCGAGCTGAGCGTATTCAGCGACGGCCTTGCCATCAAGACTCCGGAGGGCATTGCAAAGCTCACCTCCCGCACCGCCCGCTTTCTCTCCTCCGAGGCGCGGCAGAACCTGACCGACGGCCGCTTTACCGTCATTCCCGGCATCGAGAGCTGGATGTCCCGCCATGCGCACGAGATCGAAAAACTGTGCATGTTCTTCGACAGCACCGAAAAGACCGCCGCTGCCCTGCCAAAGTTTCAGGCTATCCCGGGCGTGGCCGTGGTGCAGGGTTCGCCGGATAACATTGAAGTGACCGCTGCCGGTGTGGATAAGGGCAGTGCCCTGCTGGCTCTGGCCGACCTGCTGGGCATCCCCCACGAGAACACCCTTGCCGTGGGCGACAGCGAGAACGACCGCGCCATGCTGGAAAAGGCAGGGATCGCCGCTGTTATGGCCAACGGAATGCCCCAGATCAAGGCCATTGGCAGCATTGTGAGCGAAGCCGACTGCGATCACGACGGCGTTGCAGAGCTGTTCGGCAGGCTTGGTATTTGAGCAAACAGGGTCAAAACAGCCCTGCTTTTCAGGTCATTCGTCATTTTTGTGCAATGTATACAAGCTCTTATGCAAAACATTGTGCTTGTTGAGCATTACCAAACTTGTTTCCGTCGTTTATACTAATATTACAAGCGCACAGTGGGTGCACCATGCCCAAACGGCAGCCCACGCGCACCAAGAAAGTCAAATTCAAAAAGGAGAAATGCATTTATGAATCCCATCGTAGAAAAGGTCTATCAGATCGGCATTATCCCTGTTATCGCTTTTAACAGCGTTGATGAAGCCCTGCCCCTGTGCAAGGCTCTGGCTGACGGCGGTCTGCCCGCAGCTGAGGTCACCTTCCGTACCGCATGCGCTGAGGAGTGCATCCGCAAGATCCACGAGGAGATGCCCGAGATGCTGCTGGGCGCAGGCACTGTCCTGACCACCGAGCAGGCTGACCGTGCAATGGCAGCTGGTGCTTCCTTCATCGTTGCTCCCGGCTTCGACCCCGAAGTCTGCAAGCACGTTATCGACAAGGGCGGCATCATGATGCCCGGCACCTGCTCTGCAGGCGAGATGCAGCAGGCTATGAACATGGGCTGCGAGGCCCTGAAGTTCTTCCCCGCTGAGGCAAACGGCGGTGTCGGCATGCTGAAGAACATCGGCGCTGCCTGAAGAGCGCACGCTGGATGTGCACTGGCGGCGTCAATGCAAAGAACGTCAACGATTATCTGGGCTATGACCAGATCTTCGCTGTGGGCGGCACCTGGATGTGCAAGAGCGACGTGATCAAGGCTGGCGACTGGGCAAAGATCACCGCTCAGAGCAAGGAAGCTGTTGACACCATGCTGGGCCTGAAGCTGATGCACATTGGCATCAACACCGAGAACGAGGAAGAGGCCATGAAGTTGGCAAACCTCATCGGCAGCCTGCTGAACATGAAGGTCGCTCCCGGCAACTCCAGCATCTTCGTCGGCAACAAGGAGTTCGAGATCATGAAGAAGGTCGGCCGCGGCACCAATGGCCACATCGCCATCGGCTGCAACAACGTGGATCGTGCCATCTATCACCTGTCTCAGCGCGGCGCCAAGTTCGATCTGGACAGCAAGGTCGTGAAGAACGGCAAGACCATCGCCTGCTACTTTGCAGACGAGATCGGCGGCTTCGCATTCCACCTGGTTCAGGCCTGAGCTCCGGCTCCCCTATCCGTGAAAGCCCTGCTGCGCCGGGGATGCCCCGCAGCAGAAGGTCATAAACACCTGTAAATAAAAGGAGAATAACCAATGAAAGTCGTTACTTTTGGCGAACTGATGGTTCGTCTGCAGCCGTTCAACTACGAGCGTTTCGTTCAGGCTAACAGCCTGGAGTTCAGCTTCGGCGGCGGCGAGGCAAACGTTGCTGTTTCTCTGGCCAACTACGGTCTGGACGCAGCTTTCGTCACTAAGCTCCCCGCACACGCAATCGGTCAGGCCGCTGTCAACAGCCTGCGCCGTTACGGCGTTGACACCAGCATGATCACCCGCGGCGGCGATCGCGTTGGCATCTACTACAACGAGAAGGGTGCTTCTCAGCGTGGTTCCGTCTGCATCTACGACCGTGCCAACAGTGCCATCCAGCTGGCTCAGCCTCCGACTTTGATTGGGATAAGATCTTCGAGGGCGTGGACTGGTTCCACTTCACCGGCATCACCCCGGCTCTGGGCGAGAATGTCGTCGAGATCTGCCGCGAGGCCTGCAAGGCTGCTAAGGCTCACGGCGTGAAGATCAGCTGCGACCTGAACTATCGCGGCAAGCTGTGGACCCGTGAGCAGGCCCGCGCTGCCATGACCGATCTGTGCCAGTATGTTGACGTGTGCATCTCCAACGAGGAGGACGCAAAGGACGTGTTCGGCATCGAGGCCGAGGCTACCGATATCTACGGCGGCAAGCTGAATGCTGAGGGCTACAAGAGCGTTGCAAAGCAGCTGGCTGACAAGTTCCACTTCGAGAAGGTCGCTATCACCCTGCGTGAGAGCCACAACGCTTCCGAGAACGGCTGGAGCGCTATGCTGTACGATGTTGCTTCCAATGAGTACTGCTTCTCCAAAAAGTACGAGCTGAAGATCATCGACCGCGTTGGCGGCGGCGACTCCTTCGGCGGCGGCCTGATCTACAGCCTGCTGACCGGCAAGACCACTCAGGAAGCTGTTGAGTTCGCTGTTGCTGCTTCTGCTCTGAAGCACTCCATCGAGGGCGACTACAACATGATGACCGTGTCCGAGGTCGAGAAGCTGGCTGGCGGCGACGGTTCCGGCCGTATCCAGCGCTAATTGCAGGAAGGAGTCCAGAATGGATATCCGCTACTCCTGCAACCAGAAGGATTTCAAGCGCTATACCACTGAGGAAATGCGGGACGAAATGCTCATCACCGGCCTGTACAAGGCCGATGAGGTCGTTGCTGTGTACAGCCATGTGGACCGCATGGTCACGCTGGGCTGCATGCCGGTGCACGAGACCGTGTCCATCGACAAGGGCATCGATGTGTGGGCAAACTTCGGCACCCACTACTTTCTGGAGCGCCGCGAGATTGGCATGTTCAACATCGGCAAGGATTCCACCGGTATCGTGGTGGCCGACGGCGTGAAGTACGAGCTGGGCTACAAGGACTGCCTGTACATCACCAAGGGCACCAAGGAAGTCACCTTTGCTTCCGCCGACCCGGAGCATCCCGCCAAGTTCTACATGGTATCCGCTCCCGCACATTGCTCTTACGAGACCCGCCTGATCAAGATGGCCGATGCAAACCATCGTCCTCTGGGCAGCGTCGAGACCTGCAATAAGCGCACCATCAATCAGTTCATCCACGGATGTGCTGAAGACCTGCCAGCTCAGCATGGGTATGACCGAACTGGAATCCGGTTCCAACTGGAACACGATGCCCAGCCACACCCACGAGCGGCGCATGGAAATTTATACCTACTTTGAACTGCCCGAGGGGCAGGTGGTGTTCCACATGTGCGGCGAGCCTACCCAGACCCGCCACATCGTGATGCACAACGAGGATGCTGTCATCAGCTTCTTGGAGCATTCACAGCGGCGTAGGCACCTCGAACTATACGTTTATCTGGGCAATGGGCGGCGAGAACATGGAGTTTGACGACATGGACAACATCGCTACCACTGACTTGCGCTAAAAAGCACCATACACAAGCCCCGTACCGGGTCCACCGGTACGGGGCTTTTTGCTAAAAATTTAACTTGAACCCTCTCCGTCATTGCTGCGCGATGCCACCTCTCCCGAAGGGCGAGGTTTTTATCCATCTTTCCTCAACGTATCTAAAAGCTCCCCCTTCGGGGGAGCTGGCTGCGAAGCAGACTGAGAGGGTTATTTAACTTGAGAAGGAGAAAATCATGGATCTTTCCGCTTTCAACCTGCAGGGCAAGGTGGCTCTGATCACCGGCGGTGCCCACGGCATCGGTTTTTCCATCGCCGAAGGCATGGCCAAGTGCGGTGCCGCCATCTGCTTCAACTGCTCTTCCGAAGCAAGCCTTGAAAAGGGCCTTGCAGCATACAAGGCAGCCGGCATCGACGCACACGGCTATGTGGCCGACGTGTCCGATGAGGACGCTGTGAACGCCATGGTTGCAAAGATCAAGCCGAGGTCGGCCCTGTGGACATTCTGGTAAACAATGCCGGCCTGATGAAGCGCGTGCCCATGATTGAGATGAGCCACGCCGACTTTATGCGGGTCATCGACGTGCATGTAGGCGGTGCCTTCAACTGCTCCAAGGCCGTTCTGCCGGACATGATGGAAAAGCGCGAGGGCAAGATCATCAACATCTGCTCCATGATGAGCGAGCTGGGCCGCGAGACCGTCTCCGCCTACGCTGCCGCCAAGGGTGCACTGAAGATGCTCACCAAGAACATCGCTTCCGAGTACGGCGAGTACAACATCCAGTGCAACGGCATGGGCCCCGGCTACATTGCCACTGCCCAGACCGCACCCCTGCGGGAGGTGCAGCCGGACGGCAGCCGCCACCCCTTCGACCAGTTCATCACCGCCAAGACCCCCGCAGGCCGCTGGGGTGAGCCGGACGACATGGTGGGCCCCTGCGTGTTCCTTGCAAGCCACGCTTCCGACTTTGTGAACGGTCAGATTCTGTACGCCGACGGCGGCATTCTGGCTTACATCGGCCGCCAGCCCAAGTAAGACCATTTGGTGCTGCGCCTTCTTTAACCTTCCGACCAGACAGCTCTGTGCAGATCAAGATCTGCATGGGGCTGTCTTTTTACGAAACGGCAAGCAGCCTTTCCTACAAAACTTTGCTTCATGTCAACTCATGTTAAAATGTTCCAATTTCATGTCAAATTGGTAACAGTTCCTGTTTCATCGTTCAAAATGCACATAGGCGTCTTGATTTTTTGTCGAAATTCCCGTATAATCGTCTTCATCATCCATCACACCCTGTTGGTTGATCTGAATACGAAGAAATTTCAAAGGAGTATATTTCACATGAAACTCAAGAACATTGCGATCGTTGCTGCCGCTGCAGCACTGGCTGTTGGCATGACCGCCTGCGGTTCTTCTGCATCCTCCACCGCCGCTTCCTCTTCTGTAGCTTCTTCTGCTGCCGCTTCTTCCGAGGCTGCAAGCTCTGACGCTGCTTCCAGCGAAGCAGCTGAGCCCACCACCGCTGAGTACACTGTGTACAACACCACCGGTTCTACCGTCACCGAGCTGTACCTGTACGATGCAGGCAGCGACGAGAAGGGCGACAATCTGGCTGGTGAGAACGGTCTGGCTGACGGTGAGAACATCGTTATCACCCGCGATGTGGAGGCCGACAAGCAGTCCGACGTGACCTACATTCTGGAGTTCACCACCGAGGACGGCCAGACCCAGAGCTTCGAGACCCTGCACTACGAGGTCGCTCCCATCTCCCTGCTGAGTGTGGATGCCGCTGCAGGTGCTACCCCCATCGCTTTTACTGCACCGGAAAAGTAAGAACTGTCTCATCCTTGCAAAACGGAAAGTCTGCGGGCTTTCCCGTTTTATTTTTTGCCAAAAGAGGGCTGAGGCTGTCATTTTCCCTTGCAATCACGCCAAAAATCCGCTATCATAGACGCAAATACGTTCCCTTGCGGCATAAAGGGAGTAAAGGAGTGGATTTTCTTATGGCAGAAAAAGAGATCAAGGGCATCAAAAAGTTTTTTGAAGAATTCAAGGCCTTCGCCATGCGTGGCAATGTGCTGGATATGGCAGTCGGCGTGGTCGTCGGCGGTGCCTTTACCGCCATCGTCAACTCACTGGTGAACGACATCATCAACCCGCCATCGGCCTGTTCTTCAACGCAGATTTCTCGGAAGTGGGCATCCATATGGGCGATGTGATGATCGGCATTGGTTCCTTCATCAATGCCATCATCAACTTCCTGATCGTGGCCTTTGTGCTGTTCGTGGTCATCAAGACCATCAACGCCCTGCACAAGAAGCCGCAGAGCCTGCTGCACCGGCAGCCCCCACCACCAAGGTGTGCCCCTACTGCCAGAGCGAGATCTCTATCAAGGCGGTGCGCTGCCCCCACTGCACCAGCAAGCTGGAGGGCTTCCCGGAGATCAACAATTAAATTTTGAATGGCCTCCGCTTTGCTCTGGCCATATTCAGCGGAATCATTTCCTAAATTACAAATCGGGAAAGTCTGCGGACTTTCCCGATTTGTTTTTTCACCCGCGGAGCCGCAAAGGCAAACAGCATAATCAACGCAAAACCTCCCTGCCCGGCCGCAGTCGCTGCGGTTCCAGAGCAGGGAGGTTTTATTTTATCCGGGAAAAATATGGAAAATCAGTCCGGTGAAGCTTTACTTGACCTTGGTCAGGTCGGCCAGCTTGTGATAGATCTCGGTGTTGTCGAACACGCCGCCGAACTTCTCCGCACCCACGCCGTTAGCGTAGACGTTCACCATGGCACCGGTGTGGGCGTAGGTGGTATGATCCATGCCGGACTTGTGGTTGATGGTGTGGCAGATTGCCATGCTGAAGGGGATATAGGTACCGTACAACTCATAGTCCTGCTGAGACATGTCCTTCTGGCTGGCAGAGCGACCTTCAGGGTGCGCTCGTAGGCGGTGCGCAGGTTCTGCACCTCGTAGTCGGTCAGCAGCAGCTTGCCGGCGTTGGCGGCATCCGGGTCGCTGGGCAGGGTCAGACCGAAGCTTGCCTTCACATCCTGCATGGCAGCCTCAAAGGGGGTCTTGTTGGCGATGTAGTTCTGCACATAGGTGGAATCAAACTTTGCGTAGGACATCTTCTGGTGGGTCAGGTTCGTCAGGAAGGTGTCGTAGTTGGTGGTCTTGTAGCCGATGGCCATGCCGCCGGTCTCGTGGTCGGCGGTGACGAGGATCAGGGTATCATTGGGGTGCTTCTGCTGGAACTCCACGGCAGCCTGCACGGCGTTGCTCATCTCCAGCACATCGTGGATGGAAGCAGCGGCATCGTTTGCATGGCAGGCCCAGTCGATCTTACCGCTCTCGGTCATCAGGAAGAAACCCTTGGGGTTATCCAGCAGCTCGATGCCCTTTTTCACGTAGTCGGTCAGCTGCCACTCGCCTGCGGCGGCATCCATGGCGTAGTTCATGGCCTTGCCGTCGGCCAGATTTTCGGCAATGATCAGGGTCTTGCCTGCGCCTGCGGTCAGTGCAGCAGCACCCGCCTGCGTGGTGACGATATTGTATCCGGCCTGAGCAGCCACCTCGTGGTTGTTGGGGCCGGTGCCGTCGCCGTTCACCTTCTGGAACTCGCCGCCGGCAAAGTATTCAAAGCCGGAGTTTGCCAGCTCTACGCCGATCTGGTAGTAGTTCTTGCGGGTCTTCTGATGAGCGTAGAAGGCGGCGGGAGTGGCGTGGTCGATATTGACCGAGGAGATGATGCCCACCTTGTAGCCCTTCTGGGCGTGCAGCTTTTCGGCAATGGTCTCATAGGGCACATCGCGGGTCCACGGGCACATATTGATGACACCGCTCTCGGTCTTGTGGCCAGTGGCGATGGAGGTTGCGGTGGAAGCGGAGTCCGGGCAGAAAGAAGTGCTGTCGTAGGTAGTCACGCTGCCCACGGTGGGGAAGCTGGTGAAGCTCAGGTCGGCCTCGGTCACAGCGCCGTTGTTGTCCACGGTGCCCTTGTAGAAGCGGGCAGACTGGATCTGGGCAGTGCCCATGCCGTCGCCGATGAACAGGAAGATGTACTTGGGTTTCTGGAACAGGCCCAGCAGGCAGTTCTCCTCGTCGGCTGCGGCATCCGCATCCGGCTGTGCTGCGTTTGCGGCAACGGTGCAGCAGCATCATGCCGACGGCAGAAGCAGCTGCACCAAACTTGAGAAAACTGCGGCGGGAGATCTTATTTTCTTTCATGACGTGATCCTCTCTTTTCATTCAATCAAACATTGCGGGCCTGCCTCAGGCCCCGTTTTTCTTCTTGTGGGAACGCTTTTATTGTAGCGCACCGCCTTGCGGGGAAAAACCATGCCGCCGCAAAGCTTTGGTAAAACCGGTGCGGCTGCATCCGCGCCAACGTAAAAAGCCGGAAAGGGATGTAAAATCCTGCTCAAGTGCCACCACTTTTTCCACAAACGTCTCTGCAAGGGTTGAAAGATGATGGCATTTCATTGTACAATAAGAGAGTAAGTGCTTTTTTACCTTTATATAAATTGAGAGGATTTTATATGGCAGAGATCAAAGTTCTGGCACTGGATCTGGATGGCACCCTGACCAACAGCCAGAAGGAAGTTACACCCCGCACCCGCGCCGCACTGGATGCCGCAATTGCAAAGGGTGTCACCATCGTGCTGGCATCCGGCCGTCCCACCGCGGGCGTGCTGCCGCTGGCAAAGGAACTGGGGCTGGATAAAAAGGGCGGCTGCATCCTTTCTTACAACGGCGGCAAGATCATCGACTGCCGCACCGGCGAGACTTTGTACCAGAAACAGCTGGATGCCCAGTACGTACCCGAGCTGTGCGCCTTTGCCGCCGCACAGAACGTGACCATTATCACCTATAATAAAGAGGGCGTTGTCACCGAGCACCCGGACGACAAGTGGGCACTGCGCGAGTGCTTTACCTGCAAGCTGCCCATGACCGGCGTGGACGATCTGGCAAAGTATGTGGATTACCCCATCTGCAAAATGCTCATCACGCTGGACCCCGCCCGCCGGGACGAGGTGTGGGCCGCCGGCAAAAAACAGTTTGACGGCCGCATCGACCTGTACCCCTCCAGCCCGTTCTTTATTGAAGCCGTGCCGCTGGGCGTTGCCAAGGACGGCAGCCTTGCCGCCCTTTTGGAGCACATGGGCCTTGGCCGCGAAAACCTGATGGCCTGCGGCGACGGCCTGAACGACCGCTCCATGATCGAGTACGCCGGTGTGGGCGTGGCCATGCAGAACGCCGAAGAGCCGGTAAAGGCCGTGGCCGACTATGTGACTGCCGCCGACAACGACCACGACGGTGTGGCCGAGGCTGTGGAGAAGTTTATTTTAAAGTAACGAGAGGAACACAAAACAATGCCGCGCAATCTGGTTTTATTTGATCTGGAATGGAATATCGGCTACCAGCCGTATACCTTTAATTACCATGGCGTGCAGCAGACCTTCCGGGGCGAGATCGTGGAGATCGGTGCGTGAAGATCGACGAGGATGCCAACGTGCTGGACACCTTTTCCATCCATCTGCGGCCCCGCATCTTCCGTAAGCTGCAGCATCACATTGCCAAGGTCACCGGCCTGACGCAGGCCGATCTGGACAAGGGTGAGCCCATCGTGCAGGGCCTGCGCCGCTTTATGCAGTGGTGCGGCCCGGATGCCGAATTTGCCGAGTGGGGCATGGATGACGTACCGGTGCTCAAGCAGAACCTGTACCTGTGCAACATCGACGAATCAAAGCCCACCATCTGGTACGACCTGCAGCAGGTGTTCCTGCGGGAGCATCCCCGCAAAGAAGGCGAGGGCATGACGCTGGAAAGCGTCGTCACCCGCTTAGGGCTGCCCATGGAGCGGCAGTTCCACGATGCCCTTTCCGACACGCTGTACACCGCCGATGTCTGCCGGATGCTCGACCTGCGGGCCGGTCTTGCGGCCTACCCCACTGAGGAGGAATCCCTGCGGGCCAGCCTGTGCCCCACCCCCGGCGACTACCGGGATTTTGAGGTCTTCCGCGGCTATGTGGAGCAGTACACCTGGCGCACCGACCCCAAAATTTACATCATGAGCTGCCCGGAGTGCGGCGCACCACTGACTCCGGACGATGTGTGGCTGAAAAAGGGCAGCAACAGCTGGTACACCCTGAGCCAGTGCCCCCACTGCGCCGGCAGCAGCAATGCCGCAGGCAAGGGTGTGTTCCAGCGCTACAAGCTGGCCCGCCGCGACGGCCTGCACTGGAGCTACGCCCGCTGCCTGCAGATCCCGGACGATGCTTCTCTTGCCCGGTGGGAAAAGCAGCGCACCGCCCAGCTGGAGCGTATGAAGGCCCGCGCAGAAAAGCAGGCTGCGGAGTAAAACAGCACCGGCAGCTTCGTAGTATCCCAAGGAGGCTATGCACAGGCAAAAAAATGTCGCTTTGTGTTCATGCTTGTGTCATACAATATGGATATACTACGGATAGAGGAACCTGCGGATGGGAAAGCGCAGGCGGAAGGGATGGATGTGCACAATGAACTTTTGTCTGCGCCAGCTGGGAACGCTGGAGTTCTGGGAAACTCTGCTGGACAGTTTTGGCAACCTTGGCCCCATTGCCCCATCATGCTGGCCATGGTGGAGTCGTTTTTTCCGCCGCTTCCGCTCATTGCCATTGTGGCGCTGAATGTAGCGGCTCACGGCGGCATTCTGGGTTTTCTGTACAGCTGGGCCGGTGTGGCGTTGGGCGGCAGCATCATGTTCCTGTTCTGGCGGCGGGTGGTCAAGTGCTTCTTCTGGAAGTTTGCCTCCCGCTCGCCCAAGCTGGAAAAGGCTCAGCAGTGGGTGAACCGCTTTGACACTTCGTCGCTGTTCATGCTCGCGCTGCTGCCCTTCGCGCCAAGCTCCTTTATGCATCTGGCCTTTGGCATCTCGGACTTTGACGAAAAGCGCTATCTCATTACCATGCTGCTGGGCAAAGGCGTGATGATTGCATGATGGCAGTGTTTGGGCAGTCGCTGGTCAGTTCCATGAAGAACCCGTTGTATCTGGTGCTGGCCGTTCTGCTGTGGGGCGGGATGTACTGGGTGAGCAAACAGTTCTGCAAAAAACACAATCTGGAATAATAATTTAGAATGCCCTCCGCTTCGCTCTGGGCATATTTAGCGGAAAAATATTTTTATAATAGGGCAACAGCAGACAGCCTGCAGGCTGTCTGCTGTTGCATTTTCACAGTAATGGCCCAAAAGGTAAACTCCACCTGTTGCGCTTATTTCCTTCGGAAATGACCGCGCAACCGGAAAATATGCCGCTTGCAACTACGGCCCCTTCCGTGAAAAAGCAAACCAGCCAAGCCCGCAGGCTTGCTGGTTTGCAATATAAAAAATAATATTTCATTATTTTATGCCCAGAGCAAAGCGGAGGCATTTAAAATCGTTTCCTTCCCCTTGACATTCACTTTGACTGCTGTATAATATGTATGCTATCAAACAGTTTTATTTGAAACTGTTCAATGCCAAAACAACCATGAAGGACAAAACCATGATGTGTGACGAAACCAAAAACGAGTGCTGCAATCACGCCGATCCCCCTTGGGAAGGCCCACAGGTCATCCCGGCGCAGATCCGCCGGGTGGACAACCTGATCTTCCGCAAGATCAACCAGTTTGCCCGCGAAAATGACGTGGAGCAGGCCACCCCCATGCACGGGTGGATCATTGGGTATCTCTACCGCCACCGGGACACCCCCGTGTTCCAGCGGGACATTGAGCGGGAGTTCTCTATCACCCGCTCCACCGTGACCAACATCCTGCAGTTGATGGAGCGCAAGGGGTATATTGAGCGGCGCAGCGTGCCGCAGGACGCCCGGCTCAAGCAGCTGGTGCTCACCGAAGAGGGCATCTGCTTCCACGAAAAGACGATGCTCTGCTTCCACCAGACCGACGACTATGTGGCCGGGCTGCTGACAGCGGAGGAAAATACCGAGCTGCTGCGGCTGCTGAACAAGCTGCGGGAAGCGCTGAAATGAACCCTCTCAGGCTCGCCTTGCTCGCCAGCTCCCCCGAAGGGGGAGCTATGTGCACCATAATACAAAGGGTGATGCGTCCAATTCAAAGCAGGTCGTATCGTTCAGAGCAAGAAAAGCTCCCCCTTTGGGGGAGCTGGCAAAGCCGACAGGCTTTGACTGAGAGGGTTTGTCAACTTGCCTAAAATCGGCTTGCTAAATTAGTAATTATGAACATTTTTTGAAACGTCTTGACAATTAAAATGTTTTGTATAAAATTGTTCTGTACCAAACAAATAAAAAGTAACAGGAGGTAACTCAGATGATCAAAAAGTTAGTGTCACATCTGGCGAGTATAAACGCGCCGCAGTCCTGACACCGCTCTTTGCCGCTCTGGAAGCCGTGATGGATGTGCTTTTGCCCACCATCATGGCCTTTATCATCGATCAGGGCATTGAAAAGGGCGATATGAACGCCATCCTCAAGTATGGCCTGCTCACCTTTCTGGTGGCTGTGGTCGCGCTGGCGCTGGGCGTTCTGGCCGGCAAATACGCCGCCGAGGCATCCACCGGCTTTGCCGGAAATCTGCGCGATGCCATGTATGAGAACATCCAGCATTATTCTTTTTCCAACATTGATAAGTTCTCCACCGCAGGCCTTGTCACCCGTATGACCACCGACGTGACCAACGTGCAGAACGCCTTCCAGATGATCGAGCGCATGTGCGTGCGCGCCCCGGTGCATCTGGTGTTCGCCCTGTTCATGGGCGTGATGATCGGCGGCCCGCTGTCACTGATCTTCGTGGTGGCTGTGGTCTTTCTGGTGGCGGTGCTGGCAGGCATCATGGTGCCCACCTTCCACATCTTTGACCGGGTGTTCAAAAACTACGATGCCCTGAACGCGTCCGTGCAGGAAAACGTCTCCGCCATCCGCGTAGTGAAGAGCTTCGTGCGCGAGGGCTTTGAGAACGAGAAGTACACCAAAGCCTGCCAGAGCCTGTACGACCAGTTTGTGAACGCTGAGAGCCGCCTGAGCTTCAATAACCCTGCCATGCTCACCGCCGTTTACGGCTGCAACATCGCCCTGAGCTGGCTGGGTGCCAAGTACGTTCTGCATGGTGCCATCACCACCGGCCAGCTGAACGCTCTGTTCGGCTACATCATGAACATCCTCATGGCCCTGATGATGCTGAGCATGGCCTTTGTCATGATCTCCATGTCTGCCGCTTCCGCAAAGCGTATTGTGGAAGTGCTGGACGAGACCACCGACCTGCCCCCCGCAAAGCAGCCGGTGCAGCAGGTGAAGGACGGCGGCATCGAGTTCGAGCATGTCACCTTCAAGTATAAGCACGGCAGCGGCCAGCCGGTGCTGAATGATATCACCTTCAGCATCAAGCCCGGTGAGACCTTAGGTATCATCGGCGGCACTGGCAGCGCAAAATCCAGCCTTGTGCAGCTGATCCCCCGCCTGTATGATGCCGAGACCGGCACCGTGAAGGTGGGTGGCGTGGATGTGCGCGACTACAACCTCGACGTGCTGCGCCGCGAGGTGTCCATGGTGCTGCAGAAGAACGTGCTGTTCAGCGGCACCATTCTCGATAACCTGCGCTGGGGCGACGAGAACGCCAGCGAGGAAGAGTGCATCCGTGTGGCAAAGCTTGCCTGCGCCGATGAGTTCATCGAGCGCTTCCCGAACAAATACAATACATGGATCGAGCAGGGCGGCTCCAACGTGTCCGGCGGCCAGAAGCAGCGCCTGACCCATCGCCCGCGCCCTGCTGCGCAAGCCCAAGGTTCTGATT
>ENA-OQEX01000064-OQEX01000064.1-human-gut-metagenome-genome-assembly--contig:-NODE-64-length-58415-cov-5.256897_pt1 | contig 58415 bp, 66 predicted proteins | sample MGYA00242802_ERZ504649 | MGnify/ENA primary metagenome ERZ504649 (study PRJEB26092, sample SAMD00036194) | human gut metagenome | host: Homo sapiens | study: EMG produced TPA metagenomics assembly of...
AATAGGTGGATTGCTTCTGCTCAATATATGCAGCGAGATATAGTTAAATTTGCTGTCCGTAATCCTGTGCATTATGATGTAGCTATATCGTTTCTAGAATTATGGTCATTATATTATTTGGTAGATAAGGTTAATGCCGAAAAAAAAATATCATGGATTCATGTTGATTATAAAGCTGCAAGGTTGTTTATTAATTTGGACCTTAAATATTTTAATAGTGTTGATAATATAGTGCTTGTATCCGAACAATGTTTGTCCAATTTTATAAAAATAGCTCCTTCATTAATAACTAAGGCTACTAAGATAGAAAATATTTTGAATTCCGATATTATAAGGAAGAGAAGTATGGAAGCATTAACTCCTCAGTTAAAAAAATGATGGACAATAATAAAATCAAGTTTGTAACTGTATGTCGCATTAGTTTTGGTGATAAAGGTCTGGATAGAGGGGTTCGTGCATTTAATATTCTAAAGGCAGAAGGTAAACTTGAAGGTGTGATTTGGTATATTATAGGAGATGGACCAGATTTGAATCGGTTAAGGGCAATGATTGAAGAATATCGTTTGGAACAGAATATTATCTTATTGGGTGAACGTCTCAATCCTTTGAATATAGAAAAAAAATGTGATATTTTTTTCTTGCCTTCTTATTATGAAGGTAAGCCTATGGCTGTAACAGAAGCGCAAATGTTGGGACTTGTTCCTTGATAACTCGTTTTTCATCAGCAGATGAGGTCGTTGACAACAATATAAATGGAATAATATGTGATAACTCGGAAAACGGAATTCTTTTAGGTCTTAATTATGCAATTGAAAATATAGAATTAGTAAGATCGAAATATAAATGCAATGTGTTGAATAATGATTATACGAATGTGAACGAATTTCGATTGATAGAAGATTTATTTAAGTCAGAATAATGTTGGTTTTATTCCTTATAGTTATATCGATTATAGTTATATATAATACTCCAAGAAGATTGTATTTTAGGGCAATGTTTTTGATGTTTTTGATGCCTTGCTCGATATATTTCTTTTGGTTGCCTAATGAAGAAGCTGATTTACATTGGCATTATAGGTTTTGGAGCGATGTCTCATATTTGTCATTTAGTGATATAGTTTCAATGGATTTTCATAATATATATACTATCTCTAGCATCTATACGGAAAAATTTATCATTCAATGTCCTGTGTTTTCGTTAATAGTATGGGGCATAAGTTTATTGGGGATTAAAGAATTGGAGCCTTTTATAATAATCGGTAGTACATATTTTTTATTGTTTATGTCTTAAGAGATATATCAAACTCAATCCGTTATTTGGATAAGCCTATATTATTTGTTTGCTTTCTATTTTCTATTTGCGTAATTAATTTGCTTGGACTTAGTGGCTTAAGAAATCCTTTGGCTTTTTCGTTGTTTGCATTGATATCGTATTTTGATTTTGTGAAAAAGAAAAAAAATATTGTATTGTTTGTTCTTGTATTGTATTTTTTGTCTTATTCACCCGGCTTGTTTTATGTTGTTGGCTTTTCGATTGGTTTTTATTTTAGTCGGAACGACAACTTTATGGATTCCTTGTTTGTTAGTACCTCTTGTTGTTTCTTTTTTGCCACAAATTATAATGTTTTTTGGTAGCTTAGGTGGTTTGATGGAAAATGTAGTTGATACAGGGCAGAGTTATTTTATATCAGGATCAAGTGTGGTGGATGGATATAATAGAATATTTACATTAGTTCTTTATCTCTTTATTTTATATGTGTGTATTAAAACAAAAAGAATTTCCGATAAATTTGCTAGCTTGTGTAATTTCATGATAATGATTCTTTTTTTGCAGTATTCAATATAGCTAATTATGATGTGTTTGTACGATTCATTTATTATTTAGTTCCATTAACAACACTTTTGTTTACAGAATATGGAAGTGTTAAGAAAATAAAAAACAAAAATCTTCTTTCTTCTATATTACTAATAAGTATATTCGCTTTATTTTATTATGTGATAAGGCAATATTATTATTTTGATATGTGAAATGGGCGATTAATGAAGTTCGTTTTTTATTAATTCCTTAGAAATATTTCTTATATACGATAATTTCAATTGGAGACTTATTTAAATACAGACTTAGAAACTTTGTCAGTTTGAAATAGGTAAATTAAATATAGTGAAATCGATAGGGTACGAGCAAATAGAAAAAGAAGGGAAGGCATTTTTTACTACCCATGGTTTTGATTTGGTAATCCATTATGTGGATACAATAGAGAAAACCAAACGAGGCAAACAAAAATTTTTGATTCAATATTTGAGATAATAATTTCCAAGTTGGTATTAGCTTATTATTTTATGGGCTGAAATAAATAATATGGAATATACTCCTGTTATTCTTTTTGCTTTAATCGCCCAGAAAGATTAAAGGCTATAATAGAATCTTTGCTCCAGAATGAAGAAGCAAAACATTCTGTTCTTTATGTTTTTGTTGATGGACCACGTTTCCAACGAAAAGGTGAAGTGGAAAGTGTGGAAAAAGTGCGTGATTATGTAAAATCTATAACAGGGGTTAAAGAGGTTCATTATAAGTTTGCAGTGCAAAATAAAGGACTTGGTAATTCTGTTATAAAAGGTGTTACAGAAGTTATCAACCGATATGGTAAAGCAATAGTTTTGGAAGATGATCTCATTCTTGCACCTAATTTTCTTTTTTTTATGAATCAAGGCCTTGATAAGTACAAAGACGAGAAGAGTGTGTTTTCTATTTGTGGATATTCTAATAAAGTGAAAGTGCCGAAAGATTATTCATATGATACTTATTTCTGCACTCGTAGTAGTTCATGGGGATGGCTACTTGGGCTGACCGCTGGAATAGTGTGGATTGGGAGTTGGAGAATTTCGATAAATACCACATACTGAAAAAAGAATTTAACCGATGGGGAGGTTCCGATTGCTGGAAGATGCTGAACGATTGGAAATGTGGAAGGAATAAGTCATGGGCTATTCGTTTTTGTTTTGCTCAGTTCTTACAAAAAAAAGTTTCCTTATTTCCTGTTACAAGCAAAGTGCAAAATGATGGTTTTGATGGGCATGGTACAAACTGTAAGCGCTGGAGTCGTTTTCATTGCATATTTGATAACTCGGCAAAGAAAGAGCTTACATATCCGGAAAATGTGTCTATCCATCCATCCTTATTTCGTTCTGCTATTGGTTATAATTCTATTTGTAAACGAATTATTAGTCGGGTTATGTATTTAGTCTATAGATGACTTTATTTTAAATTTTCTATCTATTAAAATATCTGATAGTGAAACCACTGAAAGAATCGACTCTTATAATTTGTAGCATTGTTCGTAATGCGGCTAATGGTTTGAAAAGGAATATTCCTGTTATAAATTCATTATGTAAATATGCAAAGAGTTATAAGATTATTATTTTTGAAAATAATAGTTTAGATCAAACTAAGGCCATTTTAAAGGAGTGGCAATATGAAATTGGGCAACAGAATTTGTATTTGTCAATGTATGATATTGAAAATTCTAATGTTATTCCATCAGAAAAAGAGGTAAATGTTAATCCTTTTTTTGTAAAGAACGTATTTCAAGAATGGTAGAATTGCGTAATCAGTATATGGATTATATTACTACTCAAAAATTGGAGGCTGATTATTTAATAATAGTAGATTTAGATGTTTCTCGATTATTTTTAGGTGGAATTCTATCTTCTTTTAAGTTAGCAGAAGATTGGGATGCAATTACAGCTAATGGTTATTCTTTATCTCCTAGTTTTTGTAGACGGTATCATGATACATATGCTCTAACTGAGTGGGGAAAAGAGAATATACCTCAAGATGAGAAACAAATTGTAAGGAATGCTAATAGATATGGACGGTTAAGAAAAAATGATAAGTTGGTTCGAGTTTTTTCTGCTTATGGAGGATTGGCTATTTATCGTTTTGAATCAATAAAGGGAATAAGGTATCAGTTATTGCCAAATAATGACAGTAGAGTGGAGATGAAATGTGAGCATTTTAGTATCTATAAGCAGATGGTGGAAAAAGGTTTTAATCGTATTTATATAAATCCGGCTATGTCGTTAAAATATCAAACAGTAAATTGGCGTATTGTCTATAAAACTTTAATACGTTGGTTTGATAATATGATAAATGCTTAAAACGTATAATAAGAACTACAATATCCATGTTATTGAAGTTAAAAAACTTATCCTTGTTGGAAAGCCATCGAGGGCTGACCACTTTGCCTTCCGGCAAACTCCTGATCAACACCATCAACGCCCATTCCTACAATACCGCCCAAAAAGACAAGCTCTTTGCCGAAGCTTTGCAGCAGGGAGATGTGTTAATTCCCGACGGGGCAAGTATTGTCAAGGCGTGTCGTTGGCTGAATGCGAGATCCAAACCTACAGAGCGTATTGCCGGCTGGAACCTGTTCGAGTTCGAGATGAACAAGCTGAATACTATCGGAGGAAAATGTTTTTTCATGGGCAGCAGTGAAAAAGTATTGGCATTGATAAAACAGCGTGTGAAAGTGGATTATCCCAACATCGAAGTGGAAACTTATTCGCCACCCTATAAGCCGGAGTTTTCGGAAGAGGACAATCGGGCGATAGTTGAAGCTATCAACAAGGCAAATCCTGATTTGCTCTGGATAGGGATGACTGCCCCCAAGCAGGAGAAATGGGCGTACACGCATTGGCATGAATTAAAAATCCATTGCCATTGCGGAACGATAGGTGCTGTTTTCGATTTCTATGCCGGAACGGTAAAGCGTGCTCCCACCTGGTGGCAGAGACATTCTCTGGAATGGTGCTACCGGTTGTTGAAAGAACCTCGCCGGATGTGGAAACGTTACATTATCGGCAATCTGTTGTTCATGTGGAATATATGTAAGGAGTAGCTTGATGAAAAGAATCTTATTGCTTGTTTTTCTGTGTAGTGTTTCCTTATGGGCCGATGCCCAGGCATTGCTGGGGACTACCGGACTGCTTCATGCTCCCACGGCTGATATGCAGCGTGATAAAACGTTCCTGTTTGGTGGAAACTATTTGAATACTCATCCGTTATCCACCATTTTCGTAGCAGTGAAGTGGGGTATACCTTCAATTATTACATTAATATTACTATTTTTCCTTGGCTGGAGGTGGCCTATATCTGTACATTGGTACATGCGGATCATGGCTCTACTTATTTCCCGGAACAGTCTTGGGGGAAATTCACGAATCAGGACCGGGCTTTCAGTGCGCGTCTGCGTCTTTGGAAAGAAGGGTGGTGGAAGGAGTGGACACCGCAAATCGTACTCGGCTTGGATGATCCTACTTCTCATGCCGATCATGGCGGCGGTGGACTGGTTTCTGGTAATACAAGCGGTTCCAATAACTACGCAACACGGTATTATCTGGCTGCAACCAAACACATGAATTTTCAGAACATAGGTGAATGGGGTATTCATGCCGCATTTGTATATGGTAATGCCAAAGGTATGGAGCATTATAAACGTCCTTCATTCGGCACAAACTTCCGTTTTCAGCTACTCGGTGACCAGCCTTTGATTAAAGCTGTAAATAATCTTAACCTAATGGCCGAATATGACGCCCGCACAGTAAACATCGGGCACACTACCAGCTTTGGAAAGACCACATCAACCTGATTGCCGAACTGAACAACGGGAAATATTTCTCCGGTGGCATTTATTTTAAAATCCATCTGAAATGATAAAAAGATTATCCGATTAGGATCTCCGGAATAGATTCTGTTCCTTTATAAAAAAGGAGGATTTATGGTCGGAAATATAAGTATAACAGATATGTATATGAGTGTATTGTCTTCACTGAGCGTAGATGAAAAACTGGATTTGATTGCAAAACTGACAAATTCCATCAGAAATACGTATACAAAGGAACAGAATATTGAAACAGAAGATCCTTTTGCTTGTTACGAAGGCGATTGGGGCGGAAATATGTCGGCTGAGGAATATGCAGATGATTTACGTAAGCCCTAATTTGAGGGTTTACCTTTCTTATATCCAACTGTTGCAAAGATAATAAAACAGCTATTCCGGGTGTAAAAAACCGCCATAGAGCAGTCTCCATGCAGAGGCGCTCTATGGCGGTTTCTCGTTTCTCCACGTTTACCGGGGAAAATTCCCGTTTCCGGGAAGCCGGGAGGTTACTCTTCCATCTTGAGCTTGCCCAGTTCTTTCAGGATGTGCTCCATGGCTTCTTTGTAAACCTCCGGTTTCTCCTTTTCCAGCCATTTCATCAGTTTGAAGTAAGAATTTGGAGTCACAATCTTGCCGTCGCGAATTTTGGTGGCGGTGGACCGGCCTATCGCACCTTTGTCGCCCAAGTTGTTGGGGTTTAAATCGTTTCTTCGCACGGCATTACCGATGCAGGTGCTGATGATCTCAAATTTTTTTCATGTTACTAAAAATTAAATTATTAAATAATGATTTGTAAACAGCATAAACATAGCTACTTACAAAATGTCTCGGCAAAGATAGGAAATGTTTATTAACAATTGCTTGTTTTTGTGAGCAACGCCCTATTTATATTTTGCGTTCCTTTGCGTTATATTTATACTAACACACAAAAGAAATGGATTATACAGAGCAGTTTATCCGGCTGAATTGCAGTTTGATGTCGGATTACAAAATGATGAAGCTGAATGCCGATATGAAATGCATGGGGCTGGGGTTGTATCTTGAAACGATATTGTTTCTGCGCAAACAGCAGGAATACAAACATGATTTTAATGAACTGGATTTGCTGGCCGATCAGTGGGGAGCTACCGTGGAAAATCTGCAACATCTTATTAAGGACTTCGATTTGTTTCTCATTACAGAGGACGGGTATTTCCGATGTCTGTATCTGGACGAGGTGATGGGATATCAGAGTAAACTTTCCGAGCAACGTGCTGCTGCCGGTAGTAAGGGAGGGAGAAGCTGTAAGAAAAGTACGGTGAAAGCATCTGCAAAAGCAACTGCGTCTACAGCGTCTGCAATAGGGAGGGGCAGAATCAACGAGGGGAAAAACGGTGATGCGTCCTGCGTGGATAATAACGGGGAAGTCTACATGAAAAGCGATGATACACCTTGCATGGATAATAACAAGGAAATCTATACGAAAAGCAGTGGTGCACCCTGCGTGAATAATAACAAGGAAATCTACATGAAAAGCGGTGATGCGTCCTGCATGGATCGCAACGAGGAAATCTACATGAAAAGCGGTGATGCGTCCTGCATGGATCGCAACGAGGAAATCTACATGAAAAATGGTGGTGCACCCAGTATGGATAGCAAGGAGAGAATTTATATGGAAAGCAGCAATGTAGATAGTGACAAGGTTGTCTGCATGGATAACAGCAAGCCAATCCATTCGGATTATAATAAGGAAATCTACAAGGAAAACAGCACGGAGAGCAACGTGAAAAGTAGTGCGGAAAGTATGAAAAATACGACTGCAAAAAATACAAATGGAAATTCAGTCAAAAATGTGATTCAAAGTGTTGATAATGAGCGATATGGAAAGGGATTGCAAGCAAGCTTTAAGCAAAACTTTATAAGAGAAGAAAAGAATAGAGGAGAGAAGAAAAACAACAATAACAAAGAAAAAGAAATAATTGCTGTTGCTGCTGTTGATAAACTTCCCCGATTTTCCGAATTGTCTGAAACGATACCCCGATGGGAACAATGCATCAATGAAGCTTTCATTACCCAGAGTTGGCTGGAGGCTGTGGGGATGATGTCAGGTTTGAAGGAACTCTTTTTAAACAATCTTTCTTTTATTCGTGATCTGTTCAAGAAACATGTCGTGGCACAAAGAAACACAGGAGGAATCACTTCCGTGTCCGAAGCCGAAGCTTATTTCGCCAACTACATCCGCCGAGAAAGGCCCACCCGTCTTTTTCTGGAAGAAAAGCTGAAAGAAAGGAGCCGGATGCAAAATGAATCGACATCACTCTCGCCCTACGAAACGTACAATCCGCTGACCGGCGAACGTTCGTACTGCGGTGTGCCTCTTCCTGCCGGTGCACCACCGCGCCCCAACGGACGTGCCACCTGGGATAACCTGAAACAGAGCTGGATATGACGCGCGAAGAACATGCAGACTATGTGCGGTGGCTGAAAAGCCTGCCGCGCAGAAAGGACCATTTCCGTATGCCTTGTCCCGAATGTTCCGCAACGCGAAGCAATCCCAAAGATCCTTCGTTCAGTGTGCATATCACCCGTGAAGGGGGATGGGCGAAATGCTTTCATTGTGATTTCGCCATAGCGTGGAACGAGGACGAGATGTGGAAAAGAGAACAGAAACAACAAGACCGGAAACGGCAGAAACAGCAGAAGGATGCATCGCAGCACCATAACACGTCGCAGCACCACGATGCAGCACCGCAGCAACGTAACACGGCGCAGCATCACGTACAGCACCGCAGTACCATAACACGTCGCAGCACCACGATGCAGCATCGCAGCAACGTAACACGTCGCAGCACCACGATGCAGCATCGCAGCACCGTAACACGGCGCAACGCAAACCGCACATCCCCCTGCAACCGCCTGTACATTACATATGCCCGGTAATCAATAAAAACAAACAAATTATGAATGGAGAAATGATGGAATACATGGTCGGCAGACGAGGTATTCCGATGGACGTCCTGACAAGGATGAAGATAGAGGAACGCTTGGAATTCCTGCCGCAGACCGGCAAGGAAGAAGCTTGCATCTGCTTCCCTTACCTGGAGGACGGAGTAATGAAAAACATGAAATTCCGGGATGCCGCAAAGCATTTCAAGATGGTGAAAGGAGCCGAGCTGATTCCTTGGAACATAGACGCCATAAAAGGAAAGGAAAAGTGCTACATCACCGAAGGCGAGATAGATGCCCTCAGCCTGATAGCCGCAGGACTGGAAGAGGTGGTGTCCGTACCCAACGGAGCCGGAGGCGCGAACCTTCAGTGGCTGGACCGCTTCGTGGAGTCGCACTTCGATGACAAGACGGAAATCATCCTGGCCATGGATACCGACAAGCGCGGAGTGGAGTTGCGCGACGACTGGTGCGCCGCCTGGGCATGGACCGCTGCAAGGTGGTGGCCTGGGAGAAGGCTGCAAAGATGCCAACGAGTATCTGTTGAAGTACGATCTTCCGAGGCTCCGCCAGCAGGTGGAGCAGGCGGCGGAAATCCCGTTGGAAGGAGTCTTCTGCCCCATGGACGAATGGGATACGCTGATGGATATTTATTACAACGGAATGCCGGAAGGAGCCGATACGGGACTGGAGAATCTGGACCGTCTGATCAAGTTCGAGCGTGGTTTTGTGCTTACGGTCACAGGCGTTCCCGGTAGCGGAAAAAGCGAGTTTGTGGACGAAATTGCCATGCGCCTGCTCCTGCGCCACGATTGGAAGGTGGGCTATTTCAGCCCGGAGAATACCCCGCTGGCCTATCACTACCGCAAGCTGATACGCCGCGTGGTGGGCAAGCGTTTCGAACACAAAGGGATGCCGTTGCCGGAAGCCGGACAGGCCATCCGTTACCTGGCACAGAGTGTCTTCTCCATTATGCCGAAAGAGGATTTCTCGGTAGAGAGCGTGCTCCGCATTGCCGCCCAACTGGTAAGCCGGAAAGGAGTGAAGGTGCTGGTAGTGGACCCCTTCAACCGCTTCGAGCATCAGATTCCCGACTGGGAAACGGAAACGCAGTACATCAGCCGCATCTTCGACGAGTTCTCCAATTTTGCCGTGAAGCACAAGGTGTTGCTCATCCTGGTGGCGCATCCCACCAAGTTGCGCCGCGAACCGGGAAGCAAACGCTGGCCTGTGCCCACGCTGTATGATATCAACGGCTCGGCGGCTTTTTTCAACAAGACGGATTATGGAATGGTGATAGACCGTAACGATGAGCTGGGGCAGGTGCTGGTGCGTGTGGCCAAAGTACGTTTCGACCATCTGGGCGGACCGGGAGATGCTTTTTTCGCCTTCAGCACTTACAACGGACGCTACACCCCTACCGAGGAGAGGACCTTGGATCATAATCCGCCCGAACCGAAGTGGGAGCATACCAATTTCCTGACAGAGAAGCTGAAGCCGAACAGCAGGGCCTGGGGTTTAATGAGGGGGAATGAAGAAGTTGAATGTTGCTGTTCCTGAATAACTCAGGGATAGGAGAAGGGAGATATGTCAAAACAAAAAGGACAGCCCCGAAAAGTTACAGATAGTAATTATAACACGTAAAAGGGGCGTATCAAGCTCTGTATGGAGTAATGATACGACCCTTTCTTTAGTCTTTTAGGATGCTCAAATTTCAGATTATAAGTTCATGTTTTCAAAAACTGAGTTTTGACACTCGCCTTTTAGGTCTTGTAGTTACAGTCTGTAACTTTTTGGAGTAGTTATTTTATTTTGACATATCCCTTTTAAAAGTTGCTTACAAGTAGATCATGTTGCCGGCAGGTTTTACTGATTACTGACCATTCCTCAGTGATCACTGATCATTCCTCATTAATCACTAGCCATTAAAATCCTCTCCACCGTTCCCGTTTTATCTCCTCGCACTGCCGTCGCTGCCATGCGGGCATTATTTTCTCCAGCTCTTTCAGTTTCCATCCTTTCATAAAACGTATTTCGTCTTTCTCCTGCTCCGTGCACAGCTGATGCGCAGCAGTTCGGGATAGAGCACCTGTATATGGAAAATCTTGGCTCTCCACAGCAGCATGGACATCTGCCAGGGGGTGAGGGCATGGATGCGGTTCAGGGTGAGCAGCATTTCCAGATAATGACGGTAGAAGGCTTTGTCCACGGTCATGAGTTGGTTTATCAGATAGTTCATTTTTATTATTGTTAAATGAAAAGATTAGTTGAATAAGGGTCAGGAAATCAAAGCGGAGGAAAGGGACGTTATCTTTGGAGAAAAGCACCTTTAAAAGCGGTATTCCTTTACAGCATCAAAACAAGGACACGGTTTCACGGGATTCAGGTCATGATGCCCCACTATCAACGCTTTGGGGAACAGGAGGCGCAGCTCGCGCAGCAGTGCCAGCATACTTCCCTTCTGCATCAGAGTACGCGTATCGGCAGGTGTGCAGTCCGCCGAGAGTCCGCCCTCATAGCAGATGCCGATAGAATGCCGGTTGTGGTTCTTGCAATGCGCTCCCACCTTTTCCAGAGGTCGTCCGCGGTGAATCTCTCCGTCGCGGGTGATATAGAAATGATATCCTATGTCCGTGAAGCCCCGGTGGCGGATGTGGTCCTGGCGGCAGGTCTCAAAATCCAGCCTCCGCCCCTCAGGGGTGGCGGAGCAGTGGATAATAATCAGGGTGATGGTTCTCCTGTTCATCAGATGCAGCGTTCAGGCCGAGTGCGCCGGCAACGGCGGTGGCTACGGTGATAATTACTTTCAGAATCAGTGTCCAGGTGTTTTTCTTTGTTCTTGAACTCATTGGAATTTTGTTTTAGAGGTTGATAATAAGTGAATTGTAATGGAAGCCAAGGGCTGAATGTGCCCCTATGACAAGCCGTTTTTCATTGGGGCACATTCAGCCCTTTAGCGTCGTGTCTTGCCTCCGTCGTACAGGAGTTCCGTCAGACCTGTCCTCCGTTTTCCGGCTCCTTCGCCTCTCCGGTAAGATCCACACTGGTCTTTCCGGCTTTCAGCGCCTTCACCACCAGTCGGGCCGCCTTGCGCGTGGCCACCAGATTGAACACAGCTTCCTCCTGCAAGTTCTGGAAACGTGTTCCGGCACTCCAGTTCACATTCAGCTTTCTGACATGGATGGCAGGATTGTAGTCGGCAGCGCTTTCCGCTCCTATACTGTTGATGCTGATGGAGAAATCCCCCAAGTCGCCCAGCTGTATCTTCTGTCCTCCCAGAAGCTGTTCCCTCATGCAGTCCACTGCCATGGTGAGGATAGCCACGATGTCCGCACGCTTGTACACACAGCCGTGGCTGGCAATGTGCTCGGCAAAGCGGTTGATGTCCATCACTTCAGCATACTGTGCACTGGCGTAGGCCTTCTTGGCGGCGTCCACGTCCATCGGATTGCTACGCATAACGATACTGTAATTTACCATAGTCTGTTAAAATTAAAAGTTGATAATTGAGAATTAAGAAACACTGTTGCCGGGGAATGAAGTAAGTCAGCCGTCAGTCACTGTCCATTAACCGTCTGCCACTGGTTGCCGACTGCTGAAAGAACCCTATCTTTCACGTGTAAGATCCTATATCTTACGGCTGTAAGATTATAGATCTTTCGCCTTCATCGTCCCGACATTACAAAGATACGATGTGCGGATTCCGGAAAGTTGATTCCGGTGGATTGTGGTTGATAACAGTTGATTCTAGTTGATTATTGTTGGAAAAACATTCTTTCTTCTCGTCCGTTTTTCGTACTTTTATGGAAGTAAATAAAAAGTATGGAATGTATGGAGAATTTTGAGATACGCACGTACGGCCGCACCGAACTGGCCCTGTGTTATTTCCCGGATTTGAATCCGCAGGTGGCTTACCGTAAGTTGCAGTATTGGATTGACTATTATCCTCACCTCAGGGAGGAGCTGGAGAAGATGGGCAGTGGTTTGAGTTGCCGTACCTATATGCCGGCTCAAGTACAGCTGATTGTGGGGGCGATAGGGGAGCCGTGAAAGGGGATTGTGATGGGTGTGCAGCCAAATAAAAAGAATAGCTTCCCCAATTACGTAATCGATATTGCAAGTGAACGACCGGTTCGTGTTGACAGTTGCATTGAAAGATTGGCAATGTTGATATATGTGAATGTAAATGACACGAATGACGCCAATCAGAGATATAAACCCAATTTGCGCCATTCGTGTCATTTACATTCTGAATAAAGAACGGAATAGAACCTCTATTCCCGTATTTCCCCCTTATGCACCAGCATTTTCACCAGTGTCCGTTTGGAACTGTGCGTGTCCGAAACCCATAGCACAGAGTCGTTTTGCGCATAGATGCGGGCAGGCTGGGAAAAAGCATATCCTTTTACAGTTTTTATTTTCTTGCTCCATTCGTTGGACTGGCGTTCGTATATGTTGATGGCATCATTATCGCCGGTAGCATACCAGCGGTCGCCGCACAACGCCAGTGTCTTGGGCTTGAAGCCGGGCGACAGGGAAAGATCGTCCAGATCGATGGAAGCGTCGTTTGCCATATCATCGTTGACCAGTGCCGGATCGAGCACCCGTATTTTCTTTCCTTCATAATCCGTGAGCAGCAGATGCCCTTCCGCATCGGGCTGCATGGAATGGCTGGCAAAGCCGTTGTTGCCCGGACTGCCGTTGCCGGATGCCCGGCGGTAGCGGTTCACCTTCTGGTAATTTTCCGGGGTGGCATCCTCCTCTTTGTAAATGCTGACCATTCCGTTCTTGTCGCGTGCGAAAATCAGCGTCCTTTACCGTCATGGCCTGTGCCTGGAATACGGGGCCGCTCCATTGCCCGTTGCCTATGCAGGTGAGGTAGGACAGTTCCGGCAACCGGAATACATGGATGCGCGACTGGCGTTCGGCCACATACAGCCGGTTGCCCGACGGCACGATGGCCTCTATCTGACTTCCGAAACTCTTCTCCCCGCCGTCGTGCTGCCAGCTCTGCAAGGTTCCCAGCCGTTCACCTTTCTTTATACTGAACAGCAACAGGCTGCTGCCTGCCTTTCCGATGTTTGCGATGAAAAGGGTATCCCCCAGATGGGCGACGGTATAAGGGGTGAAATCATCGGCCGTTTCCATGCCCAGGGTTTCCGCATCAATCAGCTGCGCCGCCTCATACGAGTAATACCAGTAACTGTTATAATCCCCGTTTCCTTCTCCTTCCCCGTTTCCTCCGCCGGGAGCGGAGGGGTAGCCGCAGATTTCATCCAGGGTGACTTTGCTGCATTGTGCCGTCAGGACTCCGGACAGCACAATCAGGATATAAGCGTATATTTTCATGTTGTTCTTACTATATTATATAGGTATATATTTATTTCAGCTCACTCATGGGGATGGCGTAAACGCATGTCCCGTTTTTCACGCGGTCGGTGATGAACAGCGTGTGGCGGCGGATGCAGAATTTCTCAGGTGCTTGCAGGGTGATGCCGCCGATGGTGGTATGGTCCTTCATGATCTCTCCCGTCCGGGGATTGACCTCACAGAACTTTTCTGTGCCGTTGGAACTTACAAACAGCCTTCCTTCGTAGAATCCAAGTCGTAGGTACATTTTTATAAGCCAGTTGCCCGATGCGTTTGGGTGAAACTCCTTCCCGTATCCCGTCGGGGGCGAACAGGTCTATGCGTTTGGCGGGATGGTGGAGTAGAGCAGGCCGGTCTGTTCGTCCACTGCCATGCCGTAAGTGCCGTTTGTCTCGCCCAGATGTTCGGAACGTACATAAATCCGCGGAGTCACTCCGGACTGTATAGCCTGCTCTTCTACAAAGTTGACGTAGCGTTTGTCGTGTATCATGACCAGCCCTTTGTAGAGCAGCACATCGAAGGCATGTACGGTCTGCGAGGGCCCCGTTCCCCAGCTTCCATTGCCTATGCAGGTAAGGAACTGATGGCTCTTCGCATCAAAAATCTCGGTACGGCTTCCTTCGTGGGTGACATAAATCTTGTCGTGGGCACGGGTGACACCGTTCGGGCGGCCGCCGAATTTCCCGGTAGCTTCTCCGTGCTTCCATTCCTTGATGCTTCCCAAGTGCTTCTTGCCGCCGCCGGCAAGGCCGAACACCTCTACGCTGTACTGGTTGTCCGCATCGTTCACGGCATACAGGGTATCTCCGTACACATATACATCCTTGGGGCGGAAGGTGGTTCCGTAGCGCCGGGCAGGTCTGTATAATCCAGCTTGAACGCCACCGGCTCCCCGTCGTTTCCTCCCCGGTCGGTTTCTCCGCGCAGGGGAGACAGGCCACCGTCCAGCGCATCGAGTTCCGGGTCTTCGATAATGTGTTTCGAAGCCACGTATATATCATCAAAATAACGGTTCCTGCTCCAGCGGGTGTGCAGGAAGCGGCGGGAATAGACGGGCAGCTCCTTGTCCAGCGACAGCGCTACATATACGTTGTTGCACAGGGTGATCCACCCCGGTCCCGTCTGTTCGTAGGTCATGTTTCCCGCATGGCCGTAGCCCACACAGTGGGCAAACTCGTGGAATATGGTTTCGGTGATACTTTTGTCATCGGCATAGTGTTCCAGATAACACACTTCATGCATGCCGAAGGTGGTTCCTCCGCCCAGTCCCATCACGCCGGTGGTATAGCCGAAGGTCAGTCCGCGGTGGTTGAGCACGTTGGCCAGCAGGGCGGTCTTGTCTATTTCCGCCTTGTCATTGTTGCTGTGCAGCGGGCCGAACTCGTACAGGGCGGTCTTGAACCGTTCCGACGAGAACATATATCCCATGTTCAGCGCGATGGCCACCGCCTCACGCGTGTGCGAAGCCTTCATCTTGTACTTCCAGCTGTCCTGGGTGTCACTGTATCTGCCGAAGGCGATGTACCATTTGCAACGGATGGATTGCAGCCTTGCCCAGTACGGGTCGTCACACTCTACGGTGAAGGTCAGGTTTTCTTCCGTGAGGTAGGGGTTTGCCATGATCCGTATTTTCTTTCCGCTGCGGGTATAGGCGGTCAGGTCCTTGGTGGCGAACGGTATGTGTACCCGGAGTTGCTGGAAAGGCATGATCTTTTCCAGCGACATGAACTTGAATTCTTCCTCGTAACCGTCTATCCTGGCCCAGAAAGTCACGTTTTTCAAGGCTCTGGGACTATAGAAACGGAGTTGGAAACAGTGCTCGTCGTCCATTCCGAACTGAAGAGGCTGGCTGACGTAGAAGCTGCGCTGGCTGGAGTCGAAATAAACATCCTGGGATTCATTGTCATTCAGCAGGTAATACGTGTTGCCCGGGTTATAATCCGTTTCGGCCAGCCGGATGGGCAATTCATTGTTTGCCACGTTTCCTTCTCCGGAAACCGGAAGTTCGTCCTCTTTGCAGCCGCCCAGCAGTAAAAGCATACCTGCTAAAATCAACAGGCTGGTGGAAAAAAGTTTTTTCATCGTCTGTTTTTATTAGAATTACATTTAAATTTGAAATAATCACTCTTTTGGAAAAGGGTTGCAAAAATAATTGTTTTAGATCAGATGAACAAAGAACCCGTATTGCATTTTATATGAGTCCCTGTTTTTTATGTTCTTTTGTTTTTCTGCCTTAAAAAAATAAATCCTATATTGTTGCCCTGGGCTTTGTTCATCGGAAAATATGCTGTATTTTTGTTATCCGAAATAAAGATGAAGATATGGCACAACCTTTAGCAGAACGTTTGCGTCCGAAGACATTGGACGATTATATAGGTCAGAAACACCTGGTGGGGCCGGGGGCTGTCTTGCGCAAGATGATTGATGCGGGACGCATCTCCTCCTTTATCCTTTGGGGGCCTCCGGGGGTGGGAAAGACTACGCTGGCGCAGATCATAGCCAACAAGCTGGAAACTCCTTTTTATACACTGAGCGCGGTCACTTCCGGTGTGAAGGATGTGCGCGATGTGATAGAGAAGGCGAGAAGCAACCGTTTTTTCTCGCAGGCCAGCCCCATCCTGTTCATTGATGAAATCCACCGGTTCAGCAAGTCCCAGCAGGATTCCTTGTTGGGGGCGGTGGAGACGGGAGTGGTGACCCTGATAGGCGCCACCACCGAGAATCCTTCGTTCGAGGTGATCCGGCCCTTGCTCTCCCGCTGTCAGTTGTATGTGTTGAAATCATTGGAGAAGGAAGATTTGCTGGAACTGCTGCATAATGCCATCGCAAAGGATGTGATACTGAAAGAAAAGAAGATAGAGCTGAAGGAGACGGATGCCATGCTCCGCTTTTCGGGAGGCGATGCCCGCAAGTTGCTGAACATACTGGAATTGGTGGTGGAAGCGGATGCGGATGCCGGAACCATTGTGATTACGGATGAGAAGGTGACCGAGCGTCTGCAGCAGAATCCGTTGGCGTATGACAAGGATGGAGAGATGCATTATGATATCATTTCCGCCTTTATCAAGTCCATCCGCGGAAGTGATCCGGACGGGGCGCTCTACTGGCTGGCGCGTATGGTGGAGGCCGGAGAGGACCCGGCTTTCATAGCCCGCAGGCTAGTCATTTCGGCAGCCGAGGATATCGGTCTGGCCAATCCCAACGCATTGCTCCTGGCGAACGCTGCTTTTGATGCCGTGATGAAGATAGGATGGCCTGAGGGGCGTATCCCGCTGGCGGAAGCTACGGTGTATCTGGCCACCAGCCTAAGAGCAACTCGGCATACGAGGGGATCAACAGCGCCCTGGAACTGGTGCGGCAGACGGGTAACCTGCCTGTTCCCTTGCATCTGCGCAACGCACCCACCAAGCTGATGAAACAGTTGGGCTATGGCAAGGATTATAAGTATGCACATGCCTATCAGGGCAATTTCGTGCAGCAGCAGTTCCTGCCGGACGAGGTGAAGGGCAGCCGCATCTGGCATCCGCAGAACAATGCGCAGGAAGCGAAGATAAAGGAACGGATGCAGAGCCTCTGGGGGGAACGGTTCAAGGAATGAAAATGAATTACATTGATCCTGTGCTATAAAATTAAAAATTGGAACGCAAATGACATAAATCCAACCTTCCGGCCGGTTTATATCCATGCTGTGCAGCTGTTAATTTGCGTCATTCGCGTTCCAATCTAACCGAATAAATGAACAAAATATGAAATTTAATTTTTGAAAATATGAAAATAGTAGTTTTAGACGGTTACGGATTGAATCCCGGTGATTTGTCATGGGAGGAGATGCAGCGTTGGGCGAGCTGACGGTATATGACCGCACGGCCCCTGCCGAGTTATTGGAGCGTTCTGCCGGAGCGGAAGTGCTGATTACAAATAAAACGGTGATTACGGCGGAGGATATGGCCGCTCTGCCCGCCTTGAAATACATCGGCGTGCTGGCTACAGGATATAATATTGTGGACATCCAGGCTGCGAAAGCGCGGGGCATCATTGTCACCAACATACCTGCCTACAGCACCGCTTCCGTTGCCCAGATGGTCTTTGCGCATATACTGAACATCACCCAGCGTGTAGGCCATTATGCCTATGCCAACCGTCACGGGCGTTGGGCAAATAATCCCGACTTCTGCTATTGGGATACCGACCTGGTGGAACTGGACGGGAAGAAGCTGGGAATCATCGGCTTGGGAAACACCGGACAGGCGACGGCGCGCATTGCTGCCGCTTTCGGAATGCAGGTATGCGCCTATACTTCCAGGCCGCAGTCACAACTTCCCGGAGGAATCCGGAAAATGGAGCTGGATGAGCTTTTCCGCGAATGTGACGTGGTGAGCTTGCACTGCCCCCTTACCCCCGATACCAAAGAACTGGTCAATGCCACCCGCCTGGCCCTTATGAAACCGACAGCCATTCTGATAAATACCGGCCGCGGTCCCTTGGTAAACGAGAAAGACCTGGCCGACGCACTGAACAAGGGCGTGATAGCGGCTGCCGGACTGGACGTGCTTTCTTCCGAGCCTCCCCAATATACCAACCCCTTGCTGACGGCGAAGAACTGCTTCATTACGCCGCATATCGCCTGGGCCACGAAAGAAGCCCGTGTCCGGCTGATGCAGATTGCGGTGGGGAACTTGAAAGGATTTATCAAGGGTGAGATTGTAAATAATGTGGCGGAATGAGAACAAAGGAAAAAGACGGGAAGAAAAGAAGGAGGTGAGAAGAATGGAGGAAGACAAGAATACGTTGGGTTTGCATCCGGAAGTTAGGGAAGAAGATAGAGTGGCAAAGGCTGTAGCTTTGTTCAGGGAAGGATATAACTGCTCCCAGTCCGTAGTGACGGCTTTTGCCGATCTGTATGGTTTCACCCGTGAACAGGCCCTGCACATGTCCGCCTCTTTCGGCGGCGGTATAGGGCGGATGCGTGAGCCTGCGGTGCTGCTTGCGGCATGTTCCTGCTGGCCGGGCTGGAGAAGTGCGCCGTCGAGGGGAAAGACCGTGAGAGCAAGGCGGCGAATTACGCTCTGGTGCAGGAACTGGCCGAAGAATTCAAGAAGCGGAACGGCGCCCTGCGGTGTGCCGATTTGCTGGGATTGTCCAGAAAAGAGCCGGTAGTATCCACGCCGGAAGCAAGGACGGAACAGTATTATGCCAAGCGTCCTTGTGCAAGAATGGTAGAGGAAGCGGCCAGGATTTGGAGCAAACACCTCGAAAAACAAAAAAAATAGGTTGAAAAATCGCTTTTTCTTATAGAAATACAAACTTTTTTGATGCAAAAGTGTTGAATAACATAATTTTGTGTATCTTTGCAAGCGATAAGAAACACAAACATTCACATAGGAATGTGTGGGTGCGGTTAACGTTTAACTAAAAGCAAATTGAAAATGTTGAAAGAAAAAGCAGGTGCTTTGGCCGGACAGATCTGGGAAGCATTGAATGGAACTGAAGGTTTGACACAAAAACAAATCAAGAAAGCAGCCAAATTGAAAGCTGACAAGGATTTCTTCCTGGGGCTGGGCTGGTTACTGAGAGAAGATAAGGTCGTTACTTCTGAAGTGGAAGGCGAGATCTTTGTAAAATTAGTGTAAGAAGAAGATTTTAAACTCATAAAAAAGCGTTGGCACATCGTTTTGTATGTTGTCAACGCATTTTTTTTGTATTATAGTAATAATATGAATCATCTTTTTGAATAGTATTCATATTATTACTATATTTGCAGGGTAATTAAGTCCAAAACGTTATGAGTTACAAATCAGTGAAAGACGTTGTAACGATGTTGCTGGAAAACGGTTTTGTATTATGAAAACAGTGGAAGTGATTGTAGAACACGCAGGAAAGAACTTGAGTGCTTATATCGAAGGTGCTCCCGTTATTACTGTAGGCAATGACATAAAGGAGATTGAGGATAACATGAAGGAGGCAATTGAGTTGTATCTGGAAGATAATCCGAATCCTTGTGAAGTCTTGTCGGGAGAGTTTGAATTGAAATTTAAGATAGATGCTGCTACTTTTATCAACTATTATAGCAGCATCTTCACCAAGGCTGCTTTGAGCCGGATTACCGGAATCAATGAACGTCAGTTGTGGCATTATGCAGCCGGAGTGCATAAACCTCGCAGGCAGCAGTTGGAAAAGATCCAGAAAGGCATACAGTCTTTGAGTAGGGAATTGTCTGCTATAAATTTATTATAGTCTTTAAAATCTTGTTCTTTTTACGTATCTTTGTGCCCGGAAAGCAAGAAACTTGTTTTTTAAATAGATAGCTGTTAAAGATGAAGAATATCCGTAATTTTTGCATTATAGCACATATAGACCACGGGAAGTCCACCTTGGCCGACCGTTTGTTAGAGTTCACAAAAACCATTCAGGTAACCGAAGGACAGATGCTTGACGATATGGACCTGGAAAAGGAGAGAGGTATTACGATCAAAAGCCATGCCATCCAGATGGAATACGAGTATGGGGGAGAGAAGTATGTACTGAATCTGATTGACACTCCGGGACACGTGGACTTTTCATACGAGGTATCCCGTTCCATAGCCGCCTGTGAAGGGGCGCTGCTCATTGTGGATGCTTCGCAGGGAGTGCAGGCGCAGACTATCTCGAATCTGTACATGGCGTTGGAGCATGACTTGGAAATCATTCCCGTGCTGAACAAATGTGATATGGCGAGTGCCATGCCCGATGAGGTGGAAGATGAAATCATCGACCTGCTGGGCTGCAAACGTGAGGATATTATCCGTGCCTCCGGCAAAACCGGAATGGGTGTGGAGGAGATATTGAAAGCGGTGGTGGAACGTATCCCGCACCCGACGGGTGACGAGGAGGCGCCGCTACAGGCTTTGATTTTCGACTCGGTATTCAATTCTTTCCGTGGAATCATCGCTTATTTTAAAATAGAGAACGGCGTGATCCGCAAAGGGGACAAGGTGAAATTTTTCAACACCGGCAAGGAGTATGATGCAGATGAAATCGGTGTGCTGAAAATGGATATGATTCCCCGTGCGGAACTGCGCACAGGAGATGTGGGGTATATCATTTCGGGCATCAAGACTTCGCGCGAGGTGAAGGTGGGGGATACCATCACTCACATTGCCCGTCCGTGTGACAAGGCGATTGCCGGATTCGAGGAAGTGAAGCCGATGGTGTTTGCCGGGGTCTATCCTATCGAGGCGGAAGATTACGAGAACCTCCGCGCCTCGCTGGAGAAACTTCAGCTGAATGACGCCTCGCTGACTTTCCAGCCGGAGTCCTCACTGGCTCTGGGATTCGGATTCCGTTGCGGTTTCCTGGGATTACTTCACATGGAAATCGTTCAGGAACGTCTGGACCGCGAGTTTGATATGAATGTGATCACGACCGTGCCCAACGTGTCGTACATGGTATATGACAAGCAGGGACATGCCAATGAGGTACATAATCCCGGCGGTATGCCCGATCCGACGCTGATTGACCACATCGAGGAACCTTTCATTGACGCCACGATCATTACCGCCACCGATTACATCGGCCCTATCATGACGCTGTGTCTGGGCAAGCGTGGCGAACTGGTGCGGCAGAATTATGTGTCGGGCAACCGGGTGGAGATTCACTACAAGATGCCGCTGGGTGAAATTGTGATTGATTTTTATGACAAGCTGAAGAGTATTTCGAAAGGATATGCTTCCTTTGACTACCATCAGTCGGGTTTCCGCCCTTCCAAACTGGTGAAGCTGGATATCTTGTTGAACGGTGAGCCGGTGGATGCGCTTTCTACCTGACACATGTGGACAATGCCTATAACCTGGGCAAGCGTATGTGCGAGAAACTGAAAGAGCTGATTCCGCGCCAGCAGTTTGATATTGCTATCCAGCAGCTATCGGGGCCAAGATTATCTCAAGGGAAACCATCAAGGCGGTGCGCAAGGATGTGACCGCGAAGTGTTATGGCGGTGACGTGAGCCGTAAGCGTAAATTGTTGGAAAAACAAAAAAGAGGTAAGAAACGAATGAAACAGATCGGTAATGTGGAAGTACCGCAAAAGGCGTTCCTGGCCGTTCTGAAGCTGGATTAATTCAAGAATAAAACAAGCTCTGAGGAGCAAACAATAAGCGGGCTCTTTCTGTTAGTTGAAATTAAAAAGTCAATAACAGAAAGGGCTTGTGTTTTGATGGCAATTTATCACAAACTCTTAAATTCAATTGATATGGAAAAACTGAAAATTCTGAACTTGAACTTTTCCTTCCAGCGGGCGGCGCACTATCATATTAATGGAGGGATGTTGCTGATGGGGGTAGTCTTGCTGGCTATGTTCCTGGCCAATTCTCCGTGGGGGGATATTTATGCCTCCTTTTGGAATTACGAAGTGCATCTTCAGATAGGAGAATTTAATTTCTTTAGTCATAACGGGCATCACATGACCTTGATGACTTTTATCAACGATGCTTTGATGGCTGTCTTTTTCTTCAGTGTGGGACTGGAGATAAAGCGTGAGATACTGGTGGGCGAATTGTCCAGTTTCCGGCAGGCGCTTTTGCCCATCGTGGCGGCGTGCGGCGGTATGCTGGTTCCGGTGCTGATCTATTATTTCATGACGGCGGGAACTCCGGCCCAAAGTGGCCTGGCCATACCGATGGCTACGGATATCGCTTTTTCGCTGGGAGTGCTCAGCCTGTTCGGCAAGCGGGTTCCGCTGAGCTTGAAAGTCTTTCTGACTGCTTTCGCTGTGGTCGATGATATCGGCGGCATTCTGGTCATCGCTCTTTTTTACACTTCTCATCTGGCGGTGAACTACCTGATTGCTTCGGCGGGTATCCTGCTGATACTTTGCGGCGGGAATTTCTTCCGGGTGCGCAACCGTTGGTTTTATATTTTCTGGGGAGTGATTATGTGGTATCTGTTTTTGCAGAGCGGCATCCACGCTACCATTGCGGGAGTTGTCGCAGCCTTCACGGTTCCCGCCACTCCTCATTACAAGATAGGTAAGTACATTAACCGCATCCGGGAGAACATTGCTGTCTTTCCTGCCAGTGACAAGGAAGGTGTTGTGTTAAGCAAGATGCAGATCAATGTGCTGAAAAGCATCGAGTCTTCCTCGGACCGTGTCATATCTCCCTTGCAGTCATTGGAAGACAGTCTGCATGGAATGGTGAATTATATTATTCTTCCCTTGTTCGCCTTTGCCAATGCGGGTGTCTCGCTCACGGCGGATCATGGTGGCTTGGAAGTGGGGATGGCTACTTGGGCGGTGCTGGCGGGATTGCTGGCGGGTAAGTTTGCCGGCATTTATTTCTTTACCTGGCTGGTGATAAAGATGGGGTTCGCCGGACTGCTGAAAGGCATGACCTGGGTGAACCTGACAGGTGTCTGTCTTTTGGGCGGTATCGGTTTTACGGTTTCTTTGTTTATAGCCAACCTGTCTTTCGGGGATTCGCCGGTGTTGCTGACGCAGGCAAAGATGGGTGTCATACTGGGAACGGTGCTGGCGGGTGTGCTGGCGTATCTGGTCTTGCAGTTCGCCTTGCCTAAACAGCTGCACAGGAATAAAATTACAGATAGGGCAGTACAGCGGTGAAACGGCTGCCCTTGTTCACCTCGGATTGCACATCGATGTGTCCGTTCATTTTTTCTACAATGACCTTGCTGATGGCGAGTCCCAGTCCTACACCCTGTACAAACTCATTCCGCTTGTAGAACCGTTCGAATATCATTTGTAATTCTTCTTTAGGGATTCCCGCACCGGTATCTTCTACGAAGAAATGGATTTCCTTTTTCTCTTTGTCGCAGAAATAACCCAGTTTGATGTGTCCTTGGGAGGTGAACTTCTTGGCGTTTCCCAAAAAGTTGGTGATGACTTGGGTGAGGCGCATACGGTCTATGTGTATGGTCACATCCTCGTCGGGAAATTCTTTGATGAATTCCACAGGAGGGAGAATAATTACCTGATGGGTCTGATAGACCGTTTCTGCAAAATGATGCGCGCTGCAATCCTCACAATGAAAGGACATATTGCCGGATTCTATACGGGATAGTTCCAGCACATCATTGACCAGTTTCAACAAGAGTCTGGTATTGTTGTCTATGATGGAGGCAAATTCTTTTTTCTCTTCTTCCGAGATGTTTTTCTCGGTAGTGAGCAGGTTGGAGAATCCCACGATGGCATTAAGCGGAGTACGGATTTCATGGCTCATGTTGGCCAGGAAGGATTGTTTCAGTTCCGCCTGTTCCGCCAGTTTGCGGGCACGTATCAGTTCTTCTTCCTTGTCTTTGATCTCCTGAATGTTTACCAGAAGTCCGGTGATGATAGGATTTTGTTCATAATGCTGCAACACGCTGTATCTGAATTCCCACCATTGGTAACCGGTGTCGTCGAATTTGCAACGGTATTGGGCTGTTCTTCGTGGCCGGTGTAATATGTTGGATACGTTTTTTCTGAACTGGGCTTGGTCGCCGGGGTGTACATAGTTGGCTATTTCCTTTATTTTCAACAGGTTTTGGGAACGGTTGGTCAGTTCGCAGAAAGCTTGGTCGAACACGGCTGTTTTTCCGTCGAAACACCAGGCGTAGGTTTTTCCTCCTTCCAGTGCAAGCGTTAATGCTTCGTGTTTGAGCCTGAGGTTGCGCAAGGCTTCTTTTTTACGTCCTTTTTCCAGTGTATAGATATAAATAAGGTAGGATATCCCCAAGAGGAGTGTGAAGACCAGGAGGCTTTCAAGAATCAGGATGGGAGTTGCGTATTTTTCCCTCCACGGCCTGTACATGATGGTATATTCCGGTGGAATGCTTTCAGTGGGGATCTGGTATCTCTTCATGGCCTGCCAGTTGACCAGATGCTGTTTGGCGATTTGTTTTACTGCCGGGACGGGTATCTTTCCTTGCAGTCTTTCTTTGATGCCGGCGGTCATGTCGCTTAGCTGTGTTTCGATGGGGGCGAAATAACCTCCCAGCATATATTCCTTTATCCCGAATCCTTCGTTGATGGTTTCGAAGCCGGGATTGTCGAACAGGCTGCCGATGCGCAGGGTGGTATAGTCCCGTTTGGTATACAGGAACAAGGAGTATTTGAAGATCCCGCTGGACAGCCACATCAGGTCGCGGGCAGCTACGGAATCACTGGACAGGCGGACTACGATGGTGGAGTCCAAGTGGTTATATTCGTTCAGCTTTTCGTGCAGGGATTCATATTCGGTATCATCTTTGTCACTGATGGGGATATTCAGCTTGCCGGGCAGGGCCTCTTGTCTTTTCCATTGGTGGAGGGTGATTTCCGATCCTTTGCATTGTTCGCTCAGGTCTTTCCAGATAAGGCGGTCAAGCACGGTCCGGCCGTTCAGGATGTGGATGCGGACTTTGCCCATAATGCGTTCTATCATCCGGCAGGTGGTGAGGTAATCGGGTTTGTCTATGTAGCCCGTAATGTTGGGATATTGTGCCAGCAAGTCTTGGTTGGGATAATTCACTCCGCTGAATACGACGGGAATCTGCCTGACATACGGGTTTCCGCAAGCCATGATAGAGTAGGTTGCCTGATCATCGAGCACGGCAATCAAATCCCCTTCCCATGAGCGGATGGAATCTGCAAACTCGGAAATCCGTTGCTCTTCTTCTACAGATTCATATTTCTCGCAATCCAGATAAAAAGTGCGCAGCTGGAAGTCTATTTGCTGGTCTTTCAGTCCTTTGACAAACAGTTTGTTTACAATGCCGGCACCGCTGTACCCTTCCTGGTAGGAATGGATAAGGGCTATTTTATATTTTTGTGCATAAAGCGGGCTCCCTATAAGAAGGGCTGTCATAAAAATGAAAAAGGCTTTATGCTTCATGTCAAACGTGATTATTAAGTGAACCAAGGGACAAAGATAGGAATGTTTCTTTAATTCCGGCTATGATTTACAGGAAATTATTGGAAGAGAGAGGGAAAGTAACCATCCCGGTTTGTGGAAAACAGCAACTCCGGCTTCTTGAAAAACATGCTTCTTGCTTTTCAAGGAACCGGAATTGCCTGTGATAAAAAGGAATGGGCTAACCCGTTAGCGGGGGTTATTTGTGTTGCTCCGGGGTCGGGGTGCTTTGAGAGGCCGGTCCGGCGGCAGCGTTTGTAGAGGCGCTTGAAGCGGAACTTTTAGCCGAGCCGGAAACCGGAGCGCTGTCTGTGCCGTTGTAGCCTGTACTTCCCAGTGGAACGGTTCGAACTGTGTGTTCTTGTCTACCCATGACGGTTTGCGCGATGCATAGATAATGAACGGAGCTGCGACTACCACGATGCAGCCGATAATCAAAACGGCAAACCATACGGTGTTGCTGCCTACCGCAATCTGGCTGGGGGGAATGAAGCTGAGCACGAATGCCAGTAGTGAACCACAGAAACCCAGACCGCCGATGAGCCACATCAGTCCGTTGCCTTTGCTGCCGATACGGAATGGGCGAGGAGCCTTTTTCATATTGTAACGCAGATAGATGGCGCCGCTGAACATCAGCAGATACATGATAAGGTAAAGCAATACGGTGAGCTGTGACAGGATTTGGTAGAAACTCTGTACGGAAGGCATCACAACGAACAGCAGACTGAGCAAGGTTACGGCAAGGCCTTGGATCAACAGAATGTTTTTCTGTACGCCGTTGGCGTTGGTCTTCTGGAAGAAGGGAGGCAGATAGCCTGCTTTACCCACTGCGAAGATACCTTTGGACGGACCGGCCACCCAGGTCAACACACCTGCCAGCACACCGAATGCCAAAGCCACGGCGATGATAGGTGACAACCACGAAGCATGGACATACTTGAAGTAATTATCAAAACCTACCAGCAGGCTCTGAGTCAGGTTGATATCCTTTTCGGGAATAATGATCCCCAGTGCGAAGGTGCCAAGTACGAAGATGATTACAGTAATAGCCGCACCGATGAATACAGCTTTCGGATAGTTCTTGGCAGGATTTTCTATGTCTTTTACGTGGATACCGCCCATTTCCATACCGGCATAGAACAGGAAGATACTGGAAGCCAGCACCAGGTTGTCGAAGTTGCTGAAGTCGGGGAAAAAGTTACCGTCGAAGTTCATCTGGCTCTGTCCGCCGGAGGCAAGGTAAATCACCGCCAGTACCATCAGCAGGCCGGCAGGAATAATCGTACCTACCATACCGCCTACTTTGGCCACTTTGCTACCCAGCCCATGCCTTTCAGCGAAATGAAAGTGGCCAGCCAATAGATAATCAAGACCACCGCCAGTGAGTAATAGCGGTTGGATGCCAAGGCCATATCATGGGTGTCACTCATGCCGATAAAAGCCAGTGCCACGGCCCCGAAAGTCAATACGGTGGGATACCAGATGGTGCTTTCCACCCACTGCAGGAAGATGGCGAGGAAGCCGAATTTCTTTCCGTAGGCTTCACCCACCCATCGGAACACACCGCCTTGCTTGTCCTGGAACATGGCCGCCAGTTCCGCCGCTACCAATGAGGTAGGTATCAGGAAGACGATGGCCGCGAATAAATAATAAAATGCCGAACTCAGTCCGTATTCGGCTTCGGCAGGTAGTCCGCGCAGGGATACTACTGCAGTAACATTCATGATAGCGAGGGTAAATACCCCTAGCTTGACTGATTTACTAATGTTTGCCATAAAGTTTAGGTTTTAAAAAATATATGTTTTTTGTTTACGGAGTTTATAACAACTCCCTGGAAATGATGTTTATCCGTTTAGGTTTATTAACCCGGAAGGTATGCGGAATTAAACAATCGTACCCGGAAGGGTGTTTCTAGAAAAAATAATATAATCAGTATAGTTTATGAAAACAGCTTTCTCCTCATTCATCTATTCCCGTAGGGGGATTTACGGGATCTTGCATATATTCATCCTGTTGATGTCCCTTTTTCTGGTTATCAGTATCTCGATAGATACTTTTCATAACATCCCTTTCCTGAATCAAGGTTCTTATCTGAAGATTCAGTTCTGGATATGCATGTTTTTCCTGTTCGATTTCCTGCTGGAGTTTTTCCTCTCGAAAGAAAAAGGAAGGTACTTCACCAGCCATTTTATTTTTCTGCTGGTATCTATACCTTATTTAAATATCATTGATTTCTATCACATCACTTCTCGCCCGAAATCAGTTATTTCCTGCGTTTTATCCCTTTGCTGAGGGGAGGGTATGCACTAGCCATCGTGGTGGGCTGGCTGTCGGGCAGCAAAGCGTCCGGGTTGTTTACCTCGTACATCACCATGCTGATGGCCACCGTGTATTTTGCCAGTCTTATCTTCTTTGTGCTGGAACATAAGGTGAACCCTATGGTGACGGACTACTGGAGTGCGCTGTGGTGGGCCTTTATGGATGTTACCACCGTAGGGAGTAATATTTATGCCGTCACTCCTACGGGGAAAATACTGTCGGTGGTGCTGGCCGCCCTGGGAATGATGATGTTCCCTATCTTCACGGTATACGTCACCAGTTTGGTGCAGCAGGCCAACAAGCGGAAGGAGGAATATTATCAATCGCAACAATCGGAGCCGACGGATACTAAATAATAGCTTGAACTTCGTCAAAAATAAGAAAAAAGTCTTATCTTCGTAGCCAATAACAAATTGCTAACCTAAATAAACAACAAGATGAAATTATTGGCTCTGTGTGCGGCGGGGATAGGCTTGATGCTGTGCGCCTCGTGTACAAACAACAAACATTTGATCAGTGATGAGGCTGAACGTGCCGCTGTTCAGCAGGATTTTGAGGCACGGCGTGATACGCTGACCCAAGGTAACCTCTTCCAGGTATTCGAACAACCCATGAGCGATGAACAGAAGGAGGCGATGACTTTCCTTTACGCCTATATGCCCTTGGCGGATATAGCGGACCATCCCGGTGAATTCTATCTGGAAAATGTGGACTACGCCTTCAAGGCGCGTGAGGAGATGCCATGGGGAAAAGTGGTTCCTGAACGAGAGTTCCGCCACTTTGTATTGCCCATCCGCGTAAACAACGAGAATCTGGACGACAGCCGTAAGGTATTCTACGAGGAGCTGAAGGACAGAGTGAAAAACCTTTCTTTATATGATGCCGTGCTGGAAGTGAACCACTGGTGTCATGAAAAGGTGATTTATACCCCCTCTGATGCCCGTACCAGTAGTCCGCTGGCTTCCGTAAAGACAGCCTACGGACGTTGTGGCGAGGAATCTACGTTCACGGTAGCTGCCTTGCGTTCGGTAGGTATTCCTGCCCGTCAGGTATATACGCCGCGTTGGGCACATACCGACGACAATCATGCCTGGGTGGAAGCTTGGGTAGATGGCAAATGGTACTTCCTGGTGCTTGCGAGCCCGAACCGGTACTGAATCTGGGTTGGTTCAACGCTCCCGCTTCACGGGGTATGCTGATGCACACCAAGGTGTTCGGACGTTATAACGGACCGGAAGAAGTGATGTACCGCACTCCCCGTTATACGGAAATCAATGTGATTGACAACTATGCTCCCACGCAAAAGCCGATGTGACCATTGTGGATGCGGACGGCAAACCGGTGCTGACGCCAAAGTGGAATTCAAGGTGTATAACTATGCCGAATTTTATACCGTAGCTTCCAAACAGACGGATGCGGACGGCAAGACGTTCCTGACCGCCGGAAAAGGGGATATGCTGGTATGGGCTTCCAAAGATGGAAAATTCGGTTATTCCAAACTGTCTTTCGGACAAGACAATGCCTTGACCGTGAAGCTGGACAAAACGGCCGGCGAGGCTTATACACTGGATATGGATATCATTCCTCCGATGGAAGGCGCCAATATGCCCGAAGTGACTCCCGAACAACGTGCGGAGAACAATCGCCGCATGGCTTTGGAGGACTCTATCCGCAATGCCTACGTGGCTACATTCATGACGGATGAATCGGCTCGCAATTTCGCTAAAGAATACCAGCTGGATGAGGATGCCGTTGCCAAATTGCTGGTGGCATCACGTGGCAACTACGAAACCATCCGTGACTTTATGGCCCGTCTCCGTTCGGACAAGTCAAAGAAGGGCGGCATTGACCTGCTTCAGCAGATTTCTGCCAAAGACCTTCGTGATGTAAGCTCCGAAGTGTTGATAGACCACATGATGAATTCACACTTGTGCGCCAATGCTGATTATTTCCGCAGATTTGTGCGTAATCCGCGCGTGAGCAACGAAATGATTACTCCGTATAAAGGGTTCTTTGAGAAAGCAGTGCCCGAACAGGATCGTGAGGCTTACCTTGCCGATCCGATGAAGCTGGTTGCATGGGTTGCCGGGAATATCCGTGTGGACAAGGATTGCAACCTGGGCGGCTCGCCAATCACTCCGGAAGGGGTGTGGAAGGCCCGTACAGCCGATGCGCACAGCCGTGATATCTTCTTTGTATCCATGGCACGCAGCATGGGTATTCCTGCACGTATAGACGAAGTGACGGGAAAAGTGCAGTTGATAGGCGATGAAGGTGCTATTGATGTGAATTTCGAAGCAATGGAACAGGCCAGTGCACTTACCGGCAAGTTTATTGCCAGATATACGCCGATCAAGTCTTTGGCTGATCCGAAGTATTATTCTCATTTCTCTATTTCCAGACTGACTCCTGCCGGAACTTTGAAATTGCTGAATTATGATGAAGGCGATATTGATATGGGTGGCGGCGCTACTTGGGCTAATCTGTTGAAGAACGGAACGGCACTGGATGCCGGCAATTATGTGATGGTGACCGGTACTCGTCTGGCTAACGGCGGCGTATTGTCCCAGCTGACTTTCTTTACCATCAAGCCGGGAGAAACGACTACGGTGGACTTGGTGATGCGTGAAAGTAAGGATGATATTCAGGTGATCGGTAATTTCAACTCGGAATCTACTTATAAACCGATGGATAGCGATGAACTGAAGTCCATTCTTGCCACTACAGGACGTGGTTACTACATTGTAGCCGTACTGGGCGCCGGACAAGAACCTACCAACCATGCATTGCGCGATATCGCGGCATTGGGCAAGGACTTTGATGAATGGGGCAGAGGAATCGTGCTGTTGTTCCCCAATGAGGAGCAGTACAAGAAGTTCCGTCCGCAGGAATTCCCGGGATTACCGGCTACCATTACTTACGGTATTGATGTGGACGGTTCCATCCAGAAGCAGATTGCAGAAGGCATGAAGTTGTCTAACAAGACTATCTTGCCTATGTTTATCATTGGTGATACCTTTAACCGGGTGGTATTCGTGTCACAAGGATATACCATCGGGCTGGGTGAGCAGCTGATGAAGGTGATACATAAGTTGTAGAATTCAGTATAAACAAAAAGTAACGCGGATATTCAGCTTGAAACCCTGAATATCGCGTTTAATATGATAATAACGTTTATGCTTGCTTATTACTTGTCATCATCCAAATCATCATCGTCATCGTCCCAGTCATCCTCTTTCTTTGATTTCTTGGGGTTGAGGCTTTTGTTTTTCTTTTCCAGTGCTTTGTCGTTTTCGTCTTTCAATGCCAGTTCGGACAAGGCGGCTTTTACTTTGTTGGGGTCAGTAACATCCTTCAGATACTCTTCTATCTTTACAGTACCTCCCATAGATACTTTTGAGTTACGATAAATCATGCCGCTGTCTACGCTGCTCCGTCCGGAGAAATGAAATTCCGAAGTTCCGGTTTCTTCGGCAATCTTACGGATATTACCGGCATTCACACCGCATCCCGGCATGATGATGATTCGTCCGTCGGCCAGTTCTACCAATTCTTTTAAAAGAGGGATACCCTTTTCGGCAGTCGCTTCTTGTCCGGAAGTAAGGACCCGGTCGATACCCAGGCCGATAATCTGTTCCAAGGCTTCTTTGGGATTGCTGCACATATCAAAAGCGCGGTGGAAGGTGACACTCATCTCGCCTACCGCATTCATCAGTTTCTGCATCAAGGGTACATCGACATTGCCTTCTGCGGTAAGACATCCGAACACCACACCGTCCGCACCCAACTGACGTGCCACTTTAATATCATGCAACATGATTTCTTGCTCGATGGGAGAATATAGGAAATCTCCGCCACGGGGACGGATAATGACATGTAGTTTTGTTTGGTTCAATAATTGGCGTGCCATACGGATTTCGCCAAAAGACGGGGTTGTTCCGCCTTCCGGAATACCTGCACATAGTTCTACACGATAAGCACCGGCTTGTTGTGCCTTCACAGCACTTTCCACGGAGTTGGCGCAAATCTCGATTTTTGATTTGTTACTCATAAAGTTATTTAATAGTTAATTCAATCACATAACTAACGTCATCGGGCGCTTTGGGCTGTTTCAGCAATTTTCTTTCAATCTCTCCGCTAGGGGACCATAAATGGTTTCTCTGCATGAGTTCATCCATTGGCCCAGTTCTTTACGGATGACTTTGTTCTTCATAATATATGAATTTGTCTGTGCAAAGATAGGCATAATGTAAGAGTGTGAGAAATATTTAGCGGAAAAAATTTTTAGTTAAAAAGCCGGTACTTCTCTCGGGGTGAGAGAAATATCGGCTTTTCTGTCAGAATAGAATATATTATTGCACGTGGATGCGGTGCCCGTTGAATACGTTCATGCCCAGTTTGTTCATAATATATTTGATGGCAAGCTGCGCTTTTACGGAGTTACCGGCATCGTCCAAAGGAGGCGCGAAGGCCGAAATACCCATTACACCCGGCATCACACCCATCACACCGCCTCCTACGCCGGTCTTGGCAGGGATTCCTGAGGTGTAAAGCCAGTCGCCTGTGTGCTGGTAGAACCTACGGTAGCTATCATGGAGGTGATTTTCGGGGCGAGGGCCTTGTCGAACACTTGTTTGTTCGTATTCGGGTTCAACCTTCGTTGGCGATGGTGGCTCCGCAGATGGACAATTGTTCCGCGGTGATGCCCATAGAGCACTGACGGGTGTATAGGTCAAGCGACATATCAGGATCATCGTAGATACGGTTATAATTTTTCAATAACCAGGCGATGGAACGATTGTTGAAATTTGTTGCAGACTCCGATTTGTACAATTCGTCAATCAGTTGCGGGGCACTTCCGCATAGTTCGGTCATATTGTCTACGATGGCTTTCCACTTGCCGTCGCTGTTGCCTAGGGGTTGTACCATGCTGTCTGCCGAGATGGCCCCGGCGTTTACCAGTGGGGTGGAAGGATGGTCGTTTTCCAACAGGATAGCATGATGGAGTTGAACGGCAGTCCGGTAGCGTCGGCGCCAATCATTTCGAGCACCTTGGGGGCGCCGTATTGGCGGAGTACCAGGATAGCGGTCAGCACCTTGGAAACGGACTCGATACCGAAACGGTACTGAGAGTCACCCAGTTGGATGATTTCTCCGTTCATCAGACAGATACTGATTCCGAACAGTTTGGGATCAATATTTGCCAGATAAGGAATGTAGTCGGCGTTCTTACCGTCTGTATTGTCTTTATACAGATTGTAGGCCTCTTGTGCAGCATCCTTTATTTGCTGGATAGTTATAGTTCTTTCCATAAATTAATTTGATTGAAGTAACCATCCACCTTAACGGCGGATGGTTGCATTATTGTTATTTATGCTTATTTTTTAGCGGCGTTGCTATGGGCATTGTGAGTAAACACAGTACCTTTTACAGCGATATTCTTGTCTTGGGCGATGCGGGTAGGAGTGGGATATTCCAGTTTCTCGAACTCGCTGATGGCATTCTTGATGTCGTTCAACAACATATCCGCCATGTCACGGCTGAATCCCTGACGTACCACAACACGCATAACCACATAATTTTGAATGTTCTCCGGCAAGGTGTAGGCAGGAACCATCCATCCGCTTTGTTGTAATTTAGCCTGCAAATCGTACAGAGTCCATTTGGCGTTCTTTGCGTATTCGGGTTTCATGTACCAGATGAACAAAGGATTTACCACTTTGTCGCTGTAGTTTACGAACGGAGCCATCTTGGCTATTTCGCTGTGAATGTACTTGGTGATTTCCATGGAATTGTATTGGATGGCTTTGTATCCTTGGAATCCCAGACGGATAAACTGATAGTATTGGCCTAGAATCTGTGCGGCGGGGCGGCTGAAGTTCAAACCAACCTGTGTGATGTTCGCACCCAGATAATTGACACTGAATGACATGGCATCCGGAAGGTATTTCTTGTCTTTCCATACTACCCATCCCAGTCCCGGATAAACCAGTCCGAACTTGTGGCCGGAAGTGCTGATGGAAAGAACCCATTTCAAACGGAAGTCCCATTTCGTTTCGGGGCTGAGGAACGGCAGGATGAAGCCACCGGTTGCGGCATCTACGTGGATAGGAATATCATAGCCGGTTTTGGCGTTGTAGGCATCCAGTGCTTTGTCTAATGCTTCCACGTCATCGTTCAGACCTGTCCATGTCACACCTTGGATAGGAACAATACAGATGGTGTTCTCGTCACACATCTTTAAGGCTTCTTCGGGGTCCAGGGTGGTCTTGTCCAGAGTAAGAGGTACTTGGCGCATCTCAATCTGCCAAAGTTGGGCGAATTTCTCCCATACAACCTGGAAACCGCTTGAAATGACGAAGTTAGGTTTGTCGGTCGGTTTGCCCTGGGCTTTACGTCTGTCTCTCCAGCGCAACCAGGCAGCTACACCACCCAGCATACAAGCCTCGCTGGAGCCGATGGCCAACGCTCCTGATTTCCATTTTGCCTGTTCGGGGGAATTCCATAGGTTGGCCATGATGTTGATACATTTGGCATTCATCACGGCGATACGCGGGTACTCTGTTTCATCAATATAGTTGATGTTGATAGCTTCGTTCATCAATTTGGTAGCATAATCGTCCATATAGGTGGTAACGAAAGTAGCCAGATTAAGACGAGGCTGGGTTTGGGCGAATGTTTCGTCTTTAACCATTTGATAAGCAATCTGCGGAGTGGTAGGTTCCATGGGAATGGTGTCTACCGGAGCAGGTTGCAGCATTTCGTTTGAACCAAACACGGCTGTTTTGGCGTCACCGTCTCTCAAATCACAATTACAATCTTTCATTTTTACTTAAAGTTTAGGTTAGTAATACAATGAAGAACGTGGGAGTTTCCCGCGTTTTTCTCCCTCAACATAGGGGTTGGTGAAAAGTTCCTTGATTTTATGTTTTTTAATGTAAGTAGGGGGAATACAAAAAAACGATGGGAATCATTGTACTATGAACGAAAAAGAGATACCTTTGTTTATACATAAAATCATTGGATGCCCGTATCCGATATTTTAGGGGTATGTAATTAAACAATAAGAAGGAAATATGAAGAAGCGTTATCCCATCGGCATTCAGAATTTTGATAAACTGCGTTTAGGAAATTAACATAGGCGTAAACTTTGACACTACCCGGCATAATATTTTGGAATGGAAAGTAAAGGAATAAACGATATGTCGCTTTGAACCAAACGTCTTTTGCCTTGTTGTGTATCTCATACAATAAATTACTACAAGTATGAAAGTACAGACAGGGCAGGGGACTATTCCCCTCATTACTTTAATAGGTATATTTTCCATTTCGGCATTAAATGCATTGCCGGGATTGGCGGTTTCTCCCATTTTGGGCGATTTGAATAAAATCTTTCCGTCTGCTACAGACTTGGAAATCCAGATGCTGTCCTCGTTGCCGTCACTTCTTATTATTCCTTTTATCTTGTTGTCGGGTAAGCTGACAGAGAAAGTGAACAACCTCTTGCTGCTGCAAATCGGCCTGACCATCTTTGGGGTGAGTGGTATCCTTTATCTGCTCTCCAATAAGATGTGGCAACTGATAGCCATCAGCGCCATGTTGGGGATAGGGTCCGGGTTGATTGTTCCGCTTTCCACCGGATTGATATCCCGTTATTTTGTGGGAGCTTACCGTACGAAACAGTTCGGTTACAGTTCTGCCATAACCAATATCACCTTGGTACTGGCCACCACATTGACTGGCTATCTGGCGGAAGTGAACTGGCATTTGCCGTTTTTGGTTTATCTGTTTCCTTTTATATCCATTTTTCTTACTCATTATCTGAAGAAAGACCTCTCCAGTTATCATCCGTCTGATGATATTCCGTCTGATACCGCCAAAGAAATGGGCAAGAGGGGAATGAATGTCAAGGCCTTAATCAAGCTGATGGCTTTTTACGGTCTGGCTACTTATCTGGTAATCATTATCAGTTTCAACCTTCCTTTTCTGATGGAAGAGTACGGGCTTTCCAGTGGCAGGGCAGGAATATTGATTTCCTTGTTTTTCCTTGCTATCATGGCGCCGGGCTTTGTGCTGAACAGGATAGTGCAAGTGTTGGGGCGTCGCATCTATATGGTTTGTTTGTTGATGATAGCTTGTGGGATGGGAATTATTTTGCTCAGCCGTTCTGAGATATTGATTGCTTTGGGGTGTGTCCTGAACGGTCTTTCATACGGTATCATCCAGCCGTTGATTTATGATAAGACCTCTGATGTGGCCGTACCTCATAAGGTGACATTGGCACTTGCCTTTGTGATGGCTATGAATTATGTGGCTATCCTGCTTTGTCCTTTTATTGTAGATGCAGTACAGAGCTTGTTTCATTCTGACTCGCAGACTTTTGCTTTCTGGCTCAATTTGATGGTGGCGCTGATGGCCATGTTTGTGGTGATGAAGCAAGAAAAGTTGAGTTTATAAGAAAAATACCCACGTAATAACAGCATGAAGTATGAATAAACAAGTTGAAGCAAACCTTAGCATGGTTGTCTCCAAAGCGTTGGGAGGCTTTAATATGAACGCGTTGAAATATCTTTTACCTTTATGGATAGCTCCTGTGACAGGGGTTACGTTCCGATTGGTATTTGGGGCCGCCGCTTTTTGGCTTATCGATATATTTTGTAAACCCGAAGGCTCCACTACCCGTCAGAAATGGCAGCTTTTTATGTTAGGGGCTTTAGGTATTTACGGATATATGTTTTTTTATCTGCTGGGTATCAGTAAGACCACTCCGGTTTCCAGTTCCATCTTTGTCAGTTTGGAGCCTATATGGGTATTCATTATTGCTGTATTGTTTTATAAGGAAAAAGTAACTTGGATGAAAGTGCTTGGTATTGGAATGGGGTTGGGAGGAGCTATTCTTTGCATTTCTACACAACCTAGTGACGATCTTGCCTCTAATGCTCCGTTAGGTAATTTAATGTGTTTGGTCAGTTCGCTGGTTTATGCCGTCTATCTTGTTCTCAGCAATCGTCTGTTAAAGGGTGGAAATATGACGATGTTGAAATATACCTTTTTAGGGGCGGCTGTCATGGCTGTTATTGTCAATACAATTTACGGCTTTGATGCTCCTATACTGAGAATGTCACTTTTCTCTACTCCTATGTTGGTCTTGCTTTTTGTTTTGGTATTCCCTACCACTATTAGTTATTTACTACTTCCCCTCGGATTGAAATATCTGAAAACTACATTGGTAGCTATTTATGGATATTTAATTTTGATTGTTGCTACGGTGACCTCTTTTATTTTGGGGCAGGATCGCTTCTCATGGACGCAGTTGGCGGCGATTGTTCTTATTTGTGCCAGTGTTTATCTGGTAGAGGTGGCCGAGAGTAAAAGTGAAAAACAGATTATATCGAAATCCAGATAAGACACCGGGAAAAAAGTATAAGACCCTAAGAAAAAAATTATCGCGGTGTGTAATGTAAAGAAACTTACCGGCAAATGAATGAGCGAAAAAAAAGAATGCAACTTTACATCGAAAGCGAGTGTAAGGAATCAATTTTATTTGTAGCTTTGCACCCAATTAAAAAACAAGAGTGTTATACCTATGCTACAATTAGATGCAATATACAAGGCGGCTCATGTCCTGAAAGAGGTTGTCCGTCGCACTGATTTGATTTATGCTCCTCAGATAAATCCTGAGAGTACAGTTTATCTGAAGCCCGAAAACCTGCAATTCACAGGATCGTTTAAAGTGCGTGGTGCTTATTACAAGATTTCCCAATTGTCTGATGAAGAAAAGGCGAGAGGTGTGATAGCCTGTTCTGCCGGTAATCATGCGCAAGGGGTGGCATTGGCTGCCACTAAGTGTGGCATCAAGTCGTTGATTTGTCTTCCAGAGGGAGCACCTATATCTAAAGTTGAGGCTACGAAGCATTATGGGGCGGAAGTTTGTTTGGTTCCGGGAGTCTATGATGATGCTTATCAGAAAGCTCTGCAATTACGTGATGAAAAGGGATATACTTTTGTTCATCCCTTTGATGACGAGAATGTGATAGCCGGACAAGGTACTATCGGTTTGGAGTTATTGGAGGAAATGCCGGATGTGGAGGTAGTCATTGTCCCCATTGGTGGGGGCGGACTGATTTCGGGAGTGGCTTATGCGTTGAAGGCTTTGAAACCGTCTGTCAAGGTATATGGTGTACAGGCGTTGGGTGCGGCCAGTATGGCAAATTCTATTCTTCATTCGCGTATTGAGCGTCTTCACTCTGTTTCCACTTTTGCCGATGGAATCGCGGTGAAAGAGCCGGGAACAAATACTTTTGACTTGGTTAATCAGTATGTGGACGGAATTGTAACTGTGACCGAGGATGAGATTGCCGCAGCTATTCTGGTATTGATAGAACGCCAGCGGATTGTTGCAGAGGGGCGGGAGCTGTGTCCGTTGCTGCAGCCATGTTCAATAAGGTACCGGTAAAGGGTAAGAAAACTGTTTGCCTGGTGTCTGGAGGTAATATTGATGTGACGATATTGAGCCGTGTCATCAGTCGCGGTATGGCAAAGTCGGGACGTACCTATGCAGTAACTTTGGACTTGATAGACAAACCGGGGCAGCTGTTGGGAGTCAGCAAAATTATCGCAGAGCAGGGAGGAAATGTAATTTCTGTACATCATGAGCGAAATAGTGAGAGTGCAGATGTCACCGGATGTGCCCTTCGTGTCGTTATGGAAACCAGAAACGAGGAACATATAGCATCCATTCGTCAAAAACTGTTGGATGCAGGCTATGTGATAATGAAATAAATTATATACTTTACAAGTAGAAAGGGGGGATTTAAAATTTTCCTCCCTTTCTTGTTTCTAATTTTAATTTCTCCACACAAAAAATCGATTTTTATAGTGAAAATATCATTTTATACTTCTTAGAATCCAATTAAAATCGTACATTTGCCGCAGTTTTGTAATGTAGAGTTTGCAAAAATGACCGATATAATCAAACATCGTGGTATTGTGGAAAACATTGAAGGTTCTCATGTGCGGGTGAGAATCGTACAAACTTCTGCCTGTTCGGCTTGTAGTGTGAAAGGGCATTGCAATGCATCTGAAAGTAAAGAGAAACTGATTGATGTTTTTGACATGAAGGCATCTTCTTACCGCATAGGTGAGGAGGTGATGATTTATGGTACCACTTCCATGGGGATGCAAGCCGTATTGCTGGCTTTTGGTATCCCTTTCTTGGTATTGCTGATTACTTTATTTATTTCCATGCGTTTTACGGGGGGGGATGAGTTAAGGTCGGCGCTTGTTGCTTTGTCAGCCTTGCTCCCGTATTACCTTATCATATATGTATGCAGGAATAAGTTGAGCAAGAAGTTTTCATTTACGCTTGAACCAATAAAAAATAATTAATAAATAACTAACTAAAATTTATGGATTTAATTCTGGTTGCAGTAATTTCGTTGGGAGCGATTGGCTTGATTGCCGCGGTAATCTTGTATGCCGCTTCTAAGAAGTTTGCTGTGTATGAAGATCCGCGGATTGCCAAGGTGAGCGAAGTGCTTCCTCAGGCGAATTGCGGTGGATGTGGTTATCCCGGTTGCTCTGGTTTTGCTGGTGCCTGCGTGAAGGCTGCCGATGCCGGTTCGCTGGAGGGTAAGTTATGTCCGGTTGGTGGTGCTCCGGTAATGGAGAAAGTAGCTGCCATTTTGGGATTGGAAGCCGTTGCTGCCGAACCGAAGTTGCGGTGGTAAGATGTAACGGTAGTTGTGAAAATCGCCCTCGTACTGCTCTGTATGACGGAGCTAAATCGTGTGCCATCGCTCATGCCACTTCAGGTGGTGAGACGGGTTGTACATTCGGTTGTCTGGGTTGTGGTGATTGTGTGGAAGTGTGTCAGTTTGATGCTATTCACATGAATCCTGAAACCGGCCTTCCGGAAGTGGACGAAGAAAAATGTACAGCTTGTGGGGCTTGTAGCAAAGCTTGTCCGCGTAAGATCATTGAAATTCGTCCGAAAGGAAAGAACAACCGCCGCGTAGTGGTGATGTGTGTGAACAAGGATAAGGGAGCTGTTGCCAACAAGGCTTGCAAGGCTAGTTGTATTGGTTGTGGAAAGTGTGTGAAAGTGTGTCCGTTCGAAGCCATTACGTTAGAGAATAATTTGGCATACATTGATCCGGCTAAGTGTAAATCTTGCCGTAAATGTGAATCGGAATGTCCGAAAGGGGCTATCCAAGCTATTAATTTCCCGCCACGTAAACCGAAGGTAGAAGTGCCGGCTGGTGAGGCTGCTGCAAAACCTGCTGCAAAAGTAGAGGCTTCAAAGGTGGAAACTCCGGAAGCGGTGAAAGCTGAGGCTCCGAAAGCGGAAGCATAATCAAAATTCAAAGTAAGTAAAAATTAAAAAGATATAACAGTGAAGACATTTAGAATTGGTGGAGTACATCCAGCAGAAAATAAATTGTCAGCAGGCAAAGCCATTGAAACCCTTGCACTTCCTAAGCAAGCGGTATTTCCTTTGTCACAGCATATCGGTGCTCCTGCTACTGCCATCGTGAAAAAAGGCGATGTGGTGAAGGTAGGTACGAAGATTGCTGAGGCGGGTGGCTTTGTTTCAGCAGCCATCTTCTCGTCTGTATCCGGTAAAGTGAACAAGGTAGACGCCGTAATCGATGCAAGCGGTTACCGCAAGCCGGCTATCTTTATCGATGTGGATGGTGACGAATGGGAAGAATCAATAGACCGCAGTTCGACATTGGTGAAAGAGTGTGCTCTCACACCCGAAGAAATCGTTGCTAAAGTGAAAAATGCAGGTGTAGTAGGTATGGGCGGTGCTTGTTTCCCTACTCATGTGAAACTTTCTCCTCCTCCGGGCTGCAAGGCGGAATGTGTAATTATCAATGCTGTAGAGTGTGAGCCTTACCTCACTGCCGATCATCGTTTGATGTTGGAAAAGGCAGACGAAGTACTGGTGGGCGTAAGCATTCTGATGAAAGCCGCAAAAGTAACCAAGGGATATATCGGTATTGAAAATAATAAACCGGATGCTATTAAGTTGATGACTGAAAAAGCTGCTCAATATCCCGGTATAGAGGTGGTTCCCTTGCAAGTGAAATATCCGCAAGGTGGTGAGAAACAGTTGATAGATGCTGTGATCGGTCGCCAGGTTCCTGCTCCTCCCGCTATTCCTATCAATGTGGGTGCGGTAGTTCAGAATGTAGGTACTGCATTTGCCGTTTATGAAGCCGTTCAGAAAAACAAACCTTTGTTTGAACGCATTGTAACCGTTACAGGTAAGTCTGTCAGAAATCCATCTAATTTTCTCACCCGTATGGGGACTCCGATGAGCCAGCTGATTGATGCGGCTGGCGGTTTGCCCGAAGATACGGGAAAAGTGATTGGTGGTGGTCCGATGATGGGTAAAGCACTGGTTAATACAGAAGTTCCTATTTGTAAAGGTAGTTCGGGTGTGCTGATTATGAATGATAAGGAAGCTGCCCGTGCGGAAGCTCAGCCCTGTATCCGCTGTGCCAAGTGTGTTAACGTGTGTCCCATGGGACTGGAGCCTTTCTTATTGGCAACACTTTCAGCTCATAAGGATTGGGAGAGAGTAGAGAAAGAAGATGTAATGTCGTGCATCGAGTGCGGTTCGTGTCAGTTTACATGTCCGTCTCATCGTTATTTGCTGGACTATATCCGTTTGGGTAAGGGCACAGTAGGCGGTATTATCCGTGCACGTAATGCTAAAAAATAATTCGACAAAATAGTATGGCTAATAAATTAATAGTATCATTATCGCCTCACGTTCATAGCGGTGACAGCATACAGAAGAATATGTATGGTGTACTCATTGCGTTGATACCTGCGTTGCTGGTGTCATTTTATATGTTCGGACTGGGCGCCGTGGTGGTGACCTTGACCTCGGTTGCCGCTTGTGTATTCTTCGAATGGGCGATTACCAAGTTTATTTTGAAGAGAGAACGCTCTACCATCTGTGATGGTTCGGCTATTATAACCGGTGTGTTGCTGGCATTCAATCTGCCTTCCAACTTGCCGCTTTGGATTATTATCATCGGTGCGTTGGTGGCAATCGGTGTGGGCAAGATGACTTTCGGCGGATTGGGTTGTAATCCTTTTAATCCTGCGTTGGTAGGTCGTATCTTCTTGCTGATTTCTTTTCCTGTGCAGATGACTTCATGGCCGTTGGTTCAACAATGGGGAAGTTATACCGATGCTGAAACCGGTGCTACTCCGCTGGCATTGATGAAAATGGCTGTAAAGGGTGATGTAAATGCTTTAGGTCAGTTGCCCGATACATTAAGTCTGTTTCTGGGTAATAACCCGGGTTCGCTAGGTGAGGTGAGTGCATTGGCTTTATTGCTTGGCCTGGGATATATGCTATGGAAAAAGATTATTTCCTGGCATATTCCTGTATCTATTCTGGTGACTGTATTTGTATTTGCCGGTCTGATGCATTTGGTTGATCCGGTGGCTTACGCATCTCCGTTGGCTCACTTGTTTACAGGTGGTTTGATGTTGGGTGCTATTTTCATGGCAACCGACTATGTTACTTCGCCTATGACTCATAAAGGTATGATTATATACGGTGTGGCTATCGGTTTCCTGACCGTGGTTATCCGTTTGTTCGGTGCATATCCCGAAGGTATGTCTTTCGCTATATTCATTATGAACGCATTCACTCCGTTAATCAATACTTATTGTAAACCTAAAAGATTCGGGGAGGTAGTGAAGAAATGAAAAAACTAGAATCATCTTTGAAAAACATGGTTATCGTACTGACGGCGATTACTGTGATTGCAACCGGACTTTTGGCTTATGTCAACCAACTGACTGCCGGTCCTATTGCTGAGGCTAATGCAAAAGCTTTGAGTGACGCTATTGCAGTTGTAGTTCCGGGGTTTGATAACAATCCTGCGGAAGCTCCTGAAACTATAGAATTGGATGGTGCTACTTATAAAATATATAAGGCAACCAAGGGTGGCGAATTTATTGGTGCTGCCGTAGAATCTTCTGCCAATGGTTTTGGTGGCGCTTTGAGTGTGCTGGTAGGTTTTGACAAAGAGGGAAATATCATAGACTATTCTTTGTTGAGCCATGCTGAGACTCCGGGCTTGGGGTCAAAGGCGGCTGATTGGTTTAAGAAAGGTGCAAAAGGCGACATTACCGGTATGAATCCGGGACAGGGAGCATTGGTGGTAAATAAGGATGGTGGTCAGATAGATGCTATCACAGCTTCTACCATCACTACACGTGCTTTTCTAAAAGCTGTGAACAATGCTTATGCAGCATATAGTGGTCAGAATGTGGATGGCGCTAGTGGTGCAACTCAGCAAGTGTCTGAAACTGTTGCCGAAAATGCTACTGCCTGCGATGCTCAATGTGAAGGAAACGAGGCATGTAAGCAGGTTTGTGACTCTACAGCCTGCAAGACTGTTTGTAGCGATAAATGTGATCCTGCTAACTGCGATAAGGCAGACTGCAAAAAAGTAGAATGTCCCAAGCAAGATTGTAAAAATAAAAATAAGGAAGGAGCAGACTATGAATAATTTTAAAGTATTGATGAACGGGATTGTAAAAGAGAATCCCACGTTTGTACTCCTTTTGGGTATGTGTCCTACATTAGGAACAACATCTTCTGCCATCAATGGTATGGGGATGGGATTGGCTACGGCTTTTGTATTAATCTGTTCTAATGTTGTAATTTCGGCCATTAAGAATTTGATACCTGATATGGTGCGCATTCCGGCCTTTGTTGTGGTTATTGCATCATTCGTAACCTTGTTGCAGATGATTATGCAGGCATATGTGCCGGCACTTTATGCTACTTTGGGCTTGTTCATCCATTGATCGTAGTAAACTGTATTCTGCTGGGACGTGCCGAAGCTTTGCAGCAAAGAACGGTCCCGTGCCTTCATTCTTCGATGGACTGGGTATGGGGCTCGGATTTACTCTTGCATTGACTATCCTTGGTGGTGTACGTGAGTTCCTAGGCACAGGCAAGTTGTTTGATATCACTATCATGCCTGAGCAATACGGAATGTTGATTTTCGTTCTCGCACCGGGAGCCTTCATTGCATTGGGATACCTTATTGCGATTGTGAATAAACTGAAGAAAGCATAACCCGTAAAAAGTAAGAATATGGAATATATATTGATATTTATCACCGCTATATTTGTGAACAACATTGTGTTGTCACAATTCTTGGGTATCTGCCCGTTCCTCGGTGTATCCAAAAAAGTTGAGACAGCTACGGGTATGGGTGCGGCTGTTGCATTCGTGCTTACCATCGCTACCATTGTTACCTATCTTATCCAGAAATTTGTACTCGATGCTTTCGGGCTGGAATATTTGCAGACTATTGCATTTATCCTTGTCATTGCAGCATTAGTACAGATGGTGGAAATCATATTGAAGAAAGTGTCTCCTGCCCTTTATCAGGCATTAGGAGTATTCCTTCCGTTGATAACCACTAACTGCTGTATTTTGGGTGTAGCTATCTTGGTCATTCAGAAAGATTTTGATTTGTTGACTGGCGTGGTTTACGCCTTCTCGACAGCTCTTGGTTTTGCTTTGGCTATGGTATTGTTTGCAGGTATCCGTGAACAATTAAGTTTGGTGAATATACCTAAAGGAATGCAGGGAATGGCTATCGCATTGGTTACTGCCGGTCTGCTGGCAATGGCATTCATGGGATTTTCAGGTGTAGACAAAGGTTTGGGTGTTCTGTTTGGAATAGAATAGTTCACTTCATCGTTAAAATAAACCGATTCAGAAGTCCGGAGCACAGCTTCGGACTTTTTTATTAGAAAGAAATCCATTGTTCTTGTCCGTAAATTCAATTTTTATGCTTATTTTTGCATTAGAATTAATAGAGAGATTAAATGGCTATGACCTTGATTGTACTCGCGGCCACTATGGGGAATAAATATGGTGGATTGAAACAGCTGGAGGGAATAGGTCTAATGGCGAAACAATATTAGATTTTCCATATATGATGCCGTAAGAGTCGGATTTAATAAGATCGTATTTGTCATAAGCAGACATTTTGAACAAGAATTCAAGAAACTGGTATCAGGCAAATATGAACATGTGGTAGAAGTGGAGTATGTTTATCAGGATGTGGAAACGATTCCTGAAGAAAAGCGTAATCCGAAACGCAAAGCACTGTACGGCTCGGTAAGAGCTGTTTGATGGGAGAAGAGTTGATTGACTCTCCATTCGGTGTGATAAATGCCGTGAACTTTTACCAAAGAGAAAGTTTTGAATTGTTATATGATAATCTGGTGATGTTGGGAGAAGCTGACTACCATAGTTTCAATATTTGCTACAGGCTGAGAAATGTATTGGCGGAAAGCGGAGGGGTTACCCGTGGTATTTGTGAAGTGGATGAAAAGGGATATCTGTTGTCCGTTACAGACCGTGTAGGAGTAGAACGGATAAGTGGAAATCCGATGTATCCTAATGAATTACATAAATGGGTAGCTTTGGATGACAACAGCTTGGTTTCAATGAATATGTGGGGATTTACTCCGCAGGTATTTGGTGAGATGAAGAAGGCGTTCGATAAGTTTATAGATGAGAATGGAATGGATATGAAAGCTCATTATTCTATTCCGGCTTTTATGAATGAGCGTATTGCTGACGGAGTTAGGGTGAAAGTGATTGAGACACCTGCCAGATGGATGGGGTTGGTATCGCATGATGACAAGATACAAGTCCTGCTTCGTATCAATGATATGATACGAAAAGGGATTTACCCGTCGAAGTTGTTTTGAACCTATTAGAAAACGACAGAATATTAAGTATTATGAAAGAAAGAATTTTAGTAACAGGAGGAACCGGCTACATCGGTTCTCATACGGTAGTAGAGCTGCAAAATAGCGGTTACGACGTAGTGATTGTGGACAATTTGTCCAATTCAAGCGCCGATGTGGTAGATAATATAGAAAAGGTTTCAGGAATCCGTCCTGCATTTGAAAAGTTGGATTGCTTGGATTTTGAGGGAATGGACAAGCTGTTTACTAAATATCCGGGCATAAAAGGTATTATTCATTTTGCGGCTAGCAAGGCTGTGGGTGAATCGGTACAAAAACCGTTGTTGTATTATCGCAATAACTTGGTTTCATTGATTAACCTGTTGGAGTTAATGCCGAAACATGGAGTAGAAGGTATTATTTTTTCATCATCATGTACGGTGTATGGTCAGCCCGATGTTCTTCCTGTAACGGAAGAGGCTCCGATTAAGAAGGCTGAGTCTCCGTATGGTAATACAAAACAGATCAATGAAGAAATTATTCGTGATACAGTTGCTTCGGGATCGCCTATTAATGCTATTATGTTGCGTTACTTTAATCCTATTGGCGCACATCCCACTGCATTAATAGGTGAATTACCTAATGGTGTTCCACAAAACTTGTTACCCTACGTTACTCAGACAGCAATGGGTATTCGTGAAAAACTGAGTGTGTTTGGGGATGATTATGATACACCGGACGGTTCTTGCATCCGTGACTATATATATGTAGTGGATTTGGCGAAGGCTCACGTTATCGCAATGGATCGCATTTTGAATAACAAGCAGAAGGAGAAGGTGGAAGTCTTTAATATTGGAACGGGTAAAGGCGTTTCTGTATTGGAACTGATCAATACATTTGAAAAAGCTACCGGTGTGAAACTTAATTATCAGATCGTGGGTCGTCGTGCCGGAGATATTGAGAAGGTATGGGCTAATCCTGACTTCGCTAATAAGGAGTTGGGATGGAAGGCAGAAGCCAATTTGGAGGACACTCTACGTTCGGCTTGGAACTGGCAGTTGAAGCTAAGAGAAAGAGGAATTCAATAAGAATTAAGATATTTTTAGAAAGACCGATGAACAAAGGACGCTAGTGTGGCGTTTTATAGATGCAAATAACCTGAAACCCCTCTTGGATATGTGAATACCTGATTGGCGGTAGTTATGTTACTCAAAACATAGAGCAGGCTAAAAAATTGCATAGTAGTTTTGTCGTGTTTTATTTTGTGTTTGTGTTGTGGCTGTTCTCCGACGTGAGTCGGGGGACAGTTTTTTTTGACTATTTAGTTGTTTTTTAGTTATTTATGGCTATATTTGTCGAAAATAATCACGCACTACTTTATGAAAACAAAATTTTGGATCATCTGCTTATCAGTTTCTTTGTGTCTTGCTTGCGTAATATGCATGATATATACACGGGGGGAGGGGAAGAAGGGGAGGAAAAAATCAATAAAGACGATTTTTTTGATTTTACTACTGTCCGTAATAGTCAACTTATTATTGATTATGGTATGAAAGTACAGACTGCTTTTTATCTGTATGATGAATATCCTATGGAATTAGTTGAAAATACTTGGGAGTTTAAAGATATAAATCCCATTTATGCTGCTTCGACTGATATGAATGGTAGATTTTTTTCAAAAGTATCTTTGCCGGCTTATTTGAAAAAGGTATGGCTGGTAACTGATAATGTGTTGGTCGTATCACCTGTTGAATTGGAATTACTATCTGACGGACTAACCTTTAATTATGTTGATTATAAGGCACAACTGTCTGCCGATGGGCGTTCTAGAGCAGTAATGGAGGAGTGAGTTATCCTGACGGATATGATGTATTGGGTAATTGGAATGAAAATGGGGTTCCTGATTATTTGTTGCCTGAAAAGTTGGACATACCTGGTGCTTTTTTAGAGAGATGCAGTAATTTAAGCCGTTCTATAGTAGTAGATAATCGTAATTTGTTGGAAAGATTTCCGGAACTGCGTACTTCAGGGAGTAATGATATGGTAATAACTAAATCTACAGGTTTGGTAGCGACTTATTTTAATTTCTCGTCTACTACGTGGGAGGATATGGTTGCTTATTATACTTATAAAGAAGGAGAGTCCGTGGACATGGCTACCATAAAAAAGACCATCCTGATTCCTCGTTCCAGTAGGAATGCTCCTAAATCTTTAGTCGGTGAGCAAATAAAACTAAAATATTGGAATAAGGAACAAAGCAAGTATGAAGATGAATTCCCCCAAGGCACTCATATTGGATGGATTTTATTGGGAATGGGATTTGGAAAAGAAAAGGGTGTTTTTCCTCGTTATTCTAATCCTGCATATAACGATAATAAAGAGCAACGTTCAGTTTTGTTAAGTGATCCGGAACTGGACAATTGTTTCTTTATGGCTATGGAAGATAATGTGGACATGCGTTTTAATGATGTACAGTTTGCTATTATGGCATCTGCTTCTTCTTCTGTAGAACCTACTCCTAATATACCGGATGAAGTAAATAAGGGTGAAATTTCGTATGTAGTCAAAGGGTCTTTGGCTTATGAGGACAATTGGCTGATAAGAATGATTATGATATGAATGATGTTGTGATATATTATTCCAGTACAGTTGTGAAAGATAAATCTTCTAACGCATTGGTGCGCACCACTACTACTTTTACTCCGATGAATGATGGTGCTACTTATACAAATGGGTTTGGTTTCCAGTTGGATTACGTAGGGAAGGAGCATATTGATTTGGTGCAGGTGAGTCAAGAAGGTAATGTGATCGGAAAAAACTTTGAGCCGGGAATAGAAAAGCCTGTATTAATACTTTTTTCTGATATAAAGCCTGTTCTCAAAAAGCCTGTGACTGTAGTGATCGGATTTAAAAAATATGATAAAGTAAGCGATATGGATGCTTATCCGCCTTACAATTCTTTCATTTTTGTGAATAAACGTTCTCATGAAGTACATTTGTCAGGCTATAAGCCGACAAGCGTAGCTGATGAGAGTTTACGTGGTACGGGTAGTGATTTGAGTCAAGATTCCAATGGTACCCCAATGTATTATATAGCAGAAGATAATATGCCTTTCGCTATAAATATCAGTAACAGTGAATTTAGATGGCCTTCAGAGAAGGTGTCTATTACCACCTATTATCCCGAGTTTAAACAGTGGAGAGATTCTTTTGGTGCGGATTATAAAGATTGGTATTTACACCCCAAAGAATAATAAAGGGTGAAAAGTACTGTTGTTTTTGATAAATCAGATTAACAGGACTTTTTACTTGAAAAAATGTCACCTTTTGAAGCCAAGTGATTCAATCTTTTTGTACTTTTGCGGACAATATGATTTTATAAAGGAAAACTCACATGGATTCAGTCTTTATTACGACGCGTAAGCAACGGGTTATCAGAGAACTAAGGGATTATATGTTGATTGCTCTTGGTATGCTGATGTATGCTATCGGATGGACCGTCTTTTTGTTACCTAATGACCTTCCTTCAGGTGCGGTGCCAGGTATTGCTTCTATTGTTTATTGGGCTACCGGTTTGCCGGTTCAGTACACCTATTTGGGAATAAACGGAGTATTGTTGATACTTTCTTTGGTTATTTTGGGATGGAAGTTTAGTGTGAAAACCATCTATGCTGTATTTGTGCTGACTTCTATTCTGCCTATCATACAGGATTTGACAGGGGGAGAGTCTTTAATACATGATCAACCTTTCATGGCTTGTGTCTTGGGAGCCTTTTTCTGCGGAGGTGGTATTGGTGTCGCTTTTTCTGCCAATGGTAGCACAGGAGGTACGGATATTATAGCTGCTATTGTCAATAAGTATCGTGATATTACTTTGGGCCGGGTTATTTTGATGTGTGATTTGGTTATTATCTCTTCCAGTTATTTTGTATTGCATGATTGGGAGAAGGTGGTATATGGATATGTTGTCTTGTTTATATCCAGCTTTGTCTTGGATCAGGTGGTAAATAGTGCTCGTCAGTCAGTGCAATTCTTTATCATTTCGAAGAAGCATGAAGAAATAGGGCATCGCATAAATAAAGATCTTCATCGAGGGGTGACGTTCATTGACGGAGTAGGTTGTTATACCGGTGCGGGTGTGAAAATGATGTTTGTGCTGGCAAAAAACGTGAGTCTACTACTATATTCCGTTTGATAAAAGATATCGATCCGAACGCATTTGTATCACAAAGTGCTGTCATTGGTGTATTTGGAGAAGGCTTTGATAGAATAAAGGTGAAATAAGAGTTCCGAAGTTAAAAAATAGAATAAGGCGTTCTGAATGGACGCCTTTTTTTATGTCTGTTTTTTGAATGAACTTCAAAGGATATAAGACTTTGTTAACTGAGTAAACTTCATAATGTAAGTTTGTTGTCTGTTTTGCAGCAATAAACATGTATAAAATAATATTTTAAAATTATATCAGATTATATTTTGATATCAATGTTAGTTTATACCTTTGCTATATAAAATAAGAAATGATAAACTAATAAATAACCTGATCATGGAAACAAAACTTACAGAAGAAACCCGAGTAGAAAGTGATTTAATTGGTGCCCGCGAAATTCCGGCCAGTGCATTGTATGGTGTGCAAACTCTAAGAGGCATAGAAAATTTCCCAATTAGTAAATTTCATCTAAATGAATATCCGTTGTTTATTAACGGTCTTGCCATTACGAAAATGGCAGCTGCAATGGCTAACTATGAGTTAGGTTTATTAACTAAAGAACAAAAAGATGCCATAGTATTGGCGTGTCAGGAAATCTTAAATGGTGAGCATCATGAGCAATTCCCGGTGGATATGATTCAGGGAGGTGCCGGTACTTCTACCAATATGAATGCTAATGAAGTCATTGCTAACCGTGCTTTGGAGATTATGGGACACAAACGTGGCGAGTATCAATATTGCTCTCCTAATGACCATGTGAACTGCTCACAATCAACGAATGATGCTTATCCCACTGCAATCCATATTGGTATGTATTATTCTCATCTTCGTTTTCTTCCTTATTTGGAATCGCTGATTGGTGCATTCCATAAGAAAGGAGAGGAGTTTGCACATATCATCAAAATGGGGCGTACTCAGTTGGAAGATGCCGTACCTATGACTTTAGGTCAGACATTCAATGGTTTTGCCAGTATATTGAGAGACGAAATTCGTCATTTGAATGAAGCGGCGGCAGACTTCCTGACAGTAAATATGGGTGCTACCGCTATTGGTACAGGCATTTGTGCGGAACCGGGATATGCAGAAAAATGTGTGGAAGCATTGTGTGAAATTACAGGTTTTGATTTCAAATTGTCGTCAGATTGGTAGGAGCTACTTCAGATACTTCCTGCTTGGTAGGTTATGCTTCAGCTTTAAAAAGGGTAGCCGTAAAAGTAAATAAAATATGTAATGATTTACGTTTGCTGGCCAGTGGACCGCGTTGTGGTTTAGGAGAATTCAACCTTCCGGCTATGCAACCGGGATCTTCTATAATGCCAGGTAAGGTGAATCCGGTGATTCCTGAAGTGATGAATCAGATTTGTTATAAAGTAATAGGTAACGAACTATGCGTGACTATGGCTGGCGAAGCTGCTCAAATGGAACTGAATGCTATGGAACCGGTGATGGCACAGTGTTGTTTTGAATCTGTAGATTTAATGGTCAATGGTTTTGAAACCCTGCGTACACGTTGTGTAGAAGGTATTACTGCTAATGCGGAACGCTGCAAGATTGAAGTGCATAACAGTATTGGTGTAGTAACCGCATTGAATCCGATTATTGGTTATAAAAATTCTACAAAGATTGCAAAAGAAGCGTTGGAAACAGGTAGAAGTGTCTATGAACTGGTCTTGGAACATGGTATTTTAAATAAGGAAGAGTTGGATACAATTCTAAGTCCGGAGAACATGTTGAAACCGGTAAAATTGGATATTAAGCCTAGAAGATAAATTTATTTCACCACAGACTACAGGAAAGTAAAGAACTTGTTTTATGAAGCCGGCTTCAATATTTGTAAAGCCGGCTCCATGAGTGTGGCACTAGTTTTATTCCTGCCGATAAATTAATTTCTAGAAATCCGGCATAGTGTTTTGTCACCGCTATAGCGTATAAATTGTTTTTTCATATTTTATCAGCAGATAGTTTGCGTAGTCTGTGGTATACTTTTTTAGAACTTTCTGAATGTGAGGCGTGCATAATCAGATTTCAGAATTAGTTTCTTGCCTGTTGCTTTTCCACTTTAAGATGATTAATAGCTTGATTAAGTCCGAAAGGTTTCAATTCATTCAGTGTCGTTAGTTTTCTTCATCTTCCCGGTGGCGGAATTCACTCATGGTTACCTCATCTCCTTTATAAGAGAAACGTCCGATATGAGTGCCTCCATTTCCACCTTTGGCACTGATTTCCACCAAATGTAACTGGATACTATAATAAATGCGGTTACATTCTTCTATTTTTCCATTAGTATATTCTATAGTCATTAATTGCCATCTGCCATCTAATTTGCCATTGATGGGAGCTTTGTCACAACTGCTGATTCCCAGCATAAAGAGTATGAATAATAATATTTGTTTCATATGTTGATTGGGTTGACAGTTAAAACTTTTATTTATTGCCTGATTTGATAATTCCTTGTTTGCGGATAACCAGCATTCCACCATAATTATTTCCAAGCATGCTGCCGCGATCCATAGCTCCGGATACAGTGAAACTCCATCCTTTCAGTTGTTGTGGAGCATAAGTTACTTCAAACAAAGAGTTGAATTGTTTCTTTATTTCATTCAGAGGATTATCATAAGTACCCCAATGACGGGAGTAGGAGAGTAGCATACGATAACTCAGCGATTGGCAGGGGGAACCGCAGAATCCTATGTGATGTGCCAGTACACGGTTGCTGATAAAAGTAATCTGTCCATTCTTGTTGTAAATAGGTCCGGGAAGTAGAGGATTGCCTATTCCCATTCCCCAATGCTGCCATCCTTGATAGAGGTAATGATTGTAATAATTATCTTTAGCACTGATTTGCTCTTCAAACTCCCCCCAAAAGGAATCATACAGCATAGGTCCGGTTTGATCCTTTGTTCCTAATCCTTCGTATACAAAAGTATCAATGAAGCGGTTTTTTGGAAAAGTTATTTCCAGTCCGATGTGTCCGTCTTTCCAGCGTCCGTATTGGAAAAACATTTGGGAGTGATCGTCGAAATAATGTTCATAATAGATTTTTACCTTCCACTGGTTAAGATAAGCTGTTGCGGCAAAATTCCAACTACCGACATGGTTTCCGTAGATGTTTACTTGTTCGCCTTCGGGTGTGGTATCATCTCCAGCCATAGGAACCAATACGCGCATAAAGTCAACAAACCGGGTAGGCATATCTATTACAGGCTCTTTTTGTCCTGCAATATATTGGTCTCCGCCGAATTGAGCGGACATTTGTATTCCTCCTTCAAATTCTACCGGAAAATGTTCTTTGTTTCCTACTTTGGCGAAAAGCGATTTACTGTGGTAAAGTACATCAATGGCATATTTGTTACCTATGGAAGTGAAATGTTCCTGCCATTTGTCATCAGTAAACGTCCATAGGCTATGTGTCCTTTCAAATAAAGCCATTTATGGGTACCTGGTATGGCTACATAATAGGGAACTTCCAAGCGTACTTGGGGAATGGGGCGGGCATTATTTGATTCTACCATGCCTCCACTGCTTAACTTGGAATTCTTTAATTCGGGCAAGCGTTCTTTACTGCCGATGCTCAGGTTCAACCATCGGTAGCTAAGGTCTGCATAGGCCTGTTGGATGATGAATGAGGAGGTGAAATTGTAGGCGGTTGCCAAATCCAGTCCTGCACTGAAGCCGAAATGTTGGTTTAATGGCATTGTGTGTGCAATTCCTGCCCGTAAATAACCATTTTCAGTATTGACAGAAGATAAACCTTGCCTATTGGCAGTAAGCCACATAGGTGCGTAAGTTCCTTTACCCGATGTTCCTCCCATCTCAACGGTATATTCTGTTTTGACAGGGAATTGGGCATTGATGTGCTGCGTAATGGATATTAACAGAAATAGTAATAAGAATAGTTGTATTTTCTTCATTTAGTTTATGTGTTTTGGTTTAGTGTAAGTTTGCTAAAACGAAGCAGATTTATCAGTCTGCCATCCTGAACTTTTGTGGGTTTCTAATCACTTTATGTATATGAAAAGCTTCACTAATGCCCAGAATGGCAAACTATATAATCATATCAGCAAAAGTTTTGGCATATTTATTTTCCTCCGGCAGGCAGGTTTTTCAACCAGTAATCAGCCATTGTCTTTCGCAGATGCAAGCTGGTTCCCTCGCTTCATAAATTCCATGGGAACGCATAGGGTAAGAAATCTGTGAGAAGATCTTTCCGTGCCGTACCAGTTCATTGACCAACATTTCACAATTCTGGTAATGGACATTATCATCTCCTGTACCGTGAATTAACAGCAAGTTGCCTTTCAATCCTGCTGCATACGAGATGGGAGACCCTTTGCGGTAACCCTCCGGATTATTTTGAGGGGTGTTCATGTAACGTTCTTGATAAATCGTGTCATACAGACGCTGGTCTGCCACAAAAGCAATGGCAATGCCTGTGTGGAAAACATCGGGATAACGGAACATACTATTCAGAGTCTGGCTGCCTCCACCACTCCAGCCGGTGATACCGATACGTGTGGTGTCAATGAAAGAGTATTGACGTGCCAAGTCTTGGATGCCTCTTGCCTGATCTTCACTGGCAAAGGTTCCGACTTCTCCATAAATACATTTGCGCCATTCGCGTCCACGGGGTGCATTGGCACCACGGTTCTCGATGCTGACTATGATATACCCCAGGTTTGCCAAGTATTGGTGCCATAAACTTCCTCCGCTCCATACATCCTGTACAGTGGCGTTGGCAGGTTCTCCATAGACATCAATTATGACCGGATATTTTTTGCTGGGATCAAAGTTTACGGGTTTGATCATCCATGCATCCAGTTCCAATTCTCCTGAACGGGTTTTTACAAATTCTTTTGGTTGTAGCCCCAAGGCTTTGTATTGCTCCTTGGCTTTTGCATTGTCAGTAATCAGACGTACACTTTTATGGGCAGGGAAAGACACCATGTCGATTACAGGGGGAGTTTCCGAGTTACTGAATGTATGGACTGCCCATTTGCCGGACGGTGACATGATATAACGATGTTGCCCGCTTTGGTCAACAGGACTTAGCCGCTTTACCTCTCCATTGCCGAAAAGACGTGCTGGTAGAGATAGCGCTGGGTGAAGTTGTCGGGAGAAGCGATAAAGTATACAAAACCTTTATCCATATCCGCACCTACTTCTTGAATATAATCAAAAGCTCCTTGGGTGATGGGCTTGATTTCTTTACCATCACGGCTTACACGATACAGGTGGCGCCATCCGTCACGTTCGCTTTCCCAAGTGAAATACTTGTTCCCTTTCAACCAATGCACATTGTCATTCGTTTCCAACCATGCGGCATCTTGATCGGTAAAGATATTGACGGGGGTATTTTCACCTATTTTCGCAATCCATACTTTATTGGTGTTTTGGGCACGGTTCATTTGCTGGATGAACAGTTCGTTGCAGCCCGGAATGAATTCCATACGGGGAATATAGTGGTTACGTGCATCACCGGGAAGAGCCAGCCAAGTGGTGTTTCCACCGTCGGCGGATACATAGCCTACTTTTACAGCGGAGTTTGCTGTTCCGGCTTTAGGGTAAGGAAAACGTTGGATTTTAGGATAAATGGAATCTACATTATTGATGATATCAAACCATCCCGTACCTTGGGTATCGCTTTGCCAATAGGCTATGTATTGTCCGTCGGGACTCCAGCGGAAACCGTCGCGGCAGTTGAATTCTTCTTCGTATACCCAGTCGAATGTTCCGTTTACAATTTCATTATTTCCGTCTTGAGTTAGTTGGTTGATTTTCCCGTCAACCAGACTCTCTACGTAAATGTTGTTTCTGGAGACATATGCTACCCGGCTGGCATCCGGCGAGAACTTGGCGAACATTAAGGTAGCTTCCGGCAAGCTTTTGCCCAATTGTTGCAGTTTGCCGTTTTTCAAATTAAGCACCCAGTAATCACCGCGGGTATCATAACGCCATACGCGACGAGTATTGGTGTAGATCAATACTTTGGAGTTATCTTCGCTGAATATGAAATTGCGGACAGAGATAGGTTTTCCTGTTTGCGGATTCAGAAGCATATTGGCAGGGATCAGCACTTCTTTGGAATTGTCCTTTGCTTTATAGGCAGTGACTTCGTATGCTCCCTCGGCATTTTTTTCTATTTTGGAATAACGTTCTCCATCTTTCATCCAACTCACGTTGCTTCCGCCTTCTGTCTTGATCAGTCCTCCGTATACAGCTTCCTCCAATGTGGGGATATGTTGCGCATGAGTTGTGGTTCCGAGACAGAATAAACATAAGACTAATGTAAATAAGTTCTTTTTCGTCATAGTTATTATGAATCTTTTACTAAAAAATAGATGTCCATTTGAAAACACAAGTATGTATTGGGAATCCAGATATCTGTTTTCAAAAAACGGGCGTCTATTTTAGAAAAACGGACGCCTGCTCTTTTCTTTTTTATTTAATTCCTAATTTCTGTTTGATTGCAGCCGGAATAGCATCTTTATGCACCATGAGGAAAATAGTCTTGGCACGTACATAGCTTTCGGACATATTCAGATAACCGCCAAATGTATTGCGTTCTGTACCCCAAGAATTTTTGGTGATATAGTATTTGGTCCCGTTCTGGTCTTTGGTAATACCGGTAAGATGCATCAGGTGGTCATCTGTAGTGACAAATGCTTCATAACCTTCCTGACGGACTTCCGGAGTGACATTTACTTCGGGACACGGTTTTTCAAATTTGTAGCTTCCGCCAGCATCTCTTTTTGTTCTTTAGGGTCCATCTTTTCAAAACGTGCACGGTCGGAACCCGAGAGGTCTTCCACTTTTTTCACTACCGGATTGATGGCTACACCATTTTTGAATGAAAAACCTTTTTCACTGACATCACCGTCCCAACATACGGTATATCCGTGGGTCAAAGCATAGTCGGCAACTTCCATCATTTCGTCCAGCGGAAGATTGTACATTTGTTCATTTTCCCAATTGTCGGGTACTTCCGGAGAGAATTTCTGGTAATACGGTTTGTGAGTGAAACTAGTCAGTTCAATATAATCGTCCATGTTCAAACCCAGACTTTCGGCAAAAGATTTCGGAGTGTATTCTTTTCCTTTGTAAGTGAACTTTTCAGGAAGTTCTCCTAGATAAGTATCGAAAAGATTGTTGATCAGCTTGTAGTATTCCGCGCTGCGACGTTTCATTTTAACGGCTGTGTTTCCTAAAGCGTTGATGTATCTCACCATTTCACCATGGTTATGTTTCTCTGAGTTATAATTGATTCCGTGATATACTTCCTCGGGTACGATACCCACTTGATTGAAAGCGTTCTTCCATGTGTGTGAAAGGCTTCCTTGTCCTAAATTCCCGTTGCCTCCCCGGTAATAGTTGTCTTCCAATTGGTTTAAGTACTTTTGGCGTACAATGAACATTTCAGAAAGGTCATATTCTCCTTTGCCCATACGGAGCAGTTCGGATTCCATGAACGAAGTGGTGGCAAAGCACCAGCAAGTTCCGGTAGAGGCCTGATTTTTGACAGGAGTTGCTTTCTGTGATGCAACAGTCGTGAATTTGTAACCACTTTCTTGTGCATACATGGCTGATGCGCAGCATAGCAGTGCGGCTAGTGTGAATACTTTTGTCTTCATAAGTTTGTTTTTAATATGATAAGGTTAACAATTAAAAGCCGAAGCGTGACTCAATCCAATATTGGTTTGCCATTTCGTCCCAGCGAAGGATGGTGCGCCTATAAAGTCTGCCGTATAGTCTGTGAGATAAGCACGGGCGGCTTCTTCTCCTTTGGATTGAAGGATACTTTGGTATTGTGCTTCCACAAATGGAAGTTCCCGTTGTCCTTTTTCCTCGAAATGACGAATATTTTTTTCCATTACTTTACGGGCAGCTCCCCATCTTACAGCAGCCAGTTTGTTGGCGCGGCGATAGTGCCATAAGGCGGCATCGTCGCGATAGCGGTGGTTACCGCAGATTTTATACATAGCAGGGAAATCAGTAATGCCACAGAATACCGGAACGCGCGGGCTTTGTCCGGGATTGTCCATAGAGAACCATACCACACCACCTACTGCATCGGGCAGCCAGTTGCGCAATTGGATAACTGTAGAATAAGCACATTGCGGAACTGCGATATTGCGTACTGATTTCACAACTCCTTTTTTAATACCGTTCAGCATATTCAGTTCATCGCCACGCATCCACGGATTGGCTTTCGGGCTGATAATGGTGTCTACTTTTCCGGTTTTCTATCTTTTACCGTAACTTTCAGATTCTGTGTCATATCCAGCGGCGTTCCTTCGTATGTTTCCCGGAGCAATGCCATA
>ENA-OQEX01000065-OQEX01000065.1-human-gut-metagenome-genome-assembly--contig:-NODE-65-length-58257-cov-3.208636_pt1 | contig 58257 bp, 73 predicted proteins | sample MGYA00242802_ERZ504649 | MGnify/ENA primary metagenome ERZ504649 (study PRJEB26092, sample SAMD00036194) | human gut metagenome | host: Homo sapiens | study: EMG produced TPA metagenomics assembly of...
ATACAAAAATATATTGAGAGTCAAGGATAATAGATAACAATTTACAAGCTCCTCCCACCGCCTAAAGAAGGCCACTGAAAAAGTCCTTTTGCGTATAAATTAACACAAAATAAAGTACATCAATCAACTTTGAGACACTGTATATAGTATGAAAAAACAGTTTTTCAGTGGCGTCCCTAAAGGCAGTGGGTTTCCGCCCATGACAAACGAAAGGATTTATTTATGAATAAAATCTATCTGGATCAGCCAGTACGTCTTTTCCAAAGGCACCATCTATTGCACAGGCAGTTTATGATTACCTGGCAGGCTCTGCTGTGAATGTGAACCGGGGAGGATACCGGGCAGCTTATTCTGTGGAAGAACAGATTTTTGAGACAAGAGAACAGCTTCTGAAGCTCTTTCACTTTACTTCCGGAAAGGGTAAGAATGTTATTTTTACAGAAAATATCACTGCCAGTCTGAATGTTCTTCTGAAAGGACTTCTGAAACCCGGCGATCATGTACTTGTAACTGCCATGGAGCATAATGCAGTGATGCGTCCCCTTGTACAGCTGGAGAAACATGGAATTTCTTTTGACAGGATCCCATGCGCTTCTGACGGCAGTCTTCTGCTTGATAAAGCGACCGCACTCCTTCGTCCTGAGACTAAGCTTGTGGTCTGTCTTCATGCTTCTAATGTATGCGGAACTGTCATGCCAGCACAGGAAATCGGAGATTTCTGCAAAGAACATGGGCTTCTTTTTATTCTGGACACTGCACAGACGGCAGGAACCATTAACATTGATATGGAGAAATGTCACATAGACGCACTGGCATTTACAGGTCACAAGGGACTCAGAGGGCCACAGGGAACAGGTGGCTTTCTGATCCGCAATAAACTGGCAGCGCAGATTGAGCCTCTTATCAGCGGTGGAACAGGAAGCGCCTCTCATTCTGAAGAAGTACCGGCATTTCTTCCTGATCGTTTCGAGCCCGGAACTCCCAATATACCTGGGATTCTGGGACTTCATGCCGCACTCTGTGATCTGGAGAAACAGTCCATGGAAGAAATCCGCCAACATGAATTAATGCTGACACAATACTTTATAGATGGTATCCTGAATCTGGATCCTGAAGAAAAATTTCTGCGTATTATCGGTAAAAAAAATATTGAAAACCGTTGTGCAGTTGTATCCGTCCAGACCTTACATATGGACATGGCTCAGGCCGCCTTTGAGCTGGACAGTACTTATGGAATTATGACAAGAGTCGGCCTTCACTGTGCACCAAACGCACATAAAACTCTTGGAACATACCCGGAGTACTCTCCGTTTTTCTTTCGGACCTGAGAATACAAAGCAGGAACTGGATATTGCTTTAGATGCATTATCCGCATTACTATAACAATCCTAGTGTACCAACAAGTTGATTTCTTGAACAATCTTACGTCTAAATTTCTTATTTCCGCGTTGTCGTCAGTCGCCGTAGCCACCGCTAGCCTCTCTCCTCCGCCTTGAAATAAGAAAATTTATCCTGCAAGATTGTTTCAAGAATCAACTTGTCGGTACACTCGTACATCGTTTTCGTACATAAAAGGAGATTTTCACAATGGAATTTAAACAGTTAGAAGCATTCGTCGCTGTCGTGGACTACGGCAGCTTCTCAGAGGCGGCCCGCCGCCTCTATCTGACACAGCCTACGATCAGTGCGCATATACGTTCCCTGGAAGATGAACTGCATATGAAACTGATCATCCGTACTACAAAGAAAACAACAATCACAGCCAAAGGCTACCAGCTTTATGACAGTGCAGTCCGTATGCTGGAAATCAGAAATAATCTGCTTGAGAATTTTACAGGTGCCCACAAACATATGATAGATCTGGCTGCATCTACCATCCTTCTTCTTATCTTTTGCCGGAATTGCTTGCTGCTTTCGGAAAAACGCATCCTGATGTTTATTTTCACTCCATACAGTCAGACAGTTCAGAATCCATCAGCCGGGTACTGGACGGAACTGTAGATCTGGCTCTGGTAGGCCAGAATACACGTGATGAGAGCTGCGTGTTTATTCCTTTCTGCCATGATGAGCTGGTCATTGCAACTCCTGTAACAGATCACTATCTTGCACTCAAGGACAGGGAAACACCCGCTATTTTTCATGATTTCCTGAAAGATTCTATTATTCTCAGGGAAAAAGGCTCCGGCACAAAAAAAGAAATGGACCTTTTTCTGGATCGCGCAGGCATCACAACAGGCAATCTGAACGTGATCGCCCGCATGAATGACCTGGAAAGCATCAAAAAGTCCATTGTTAATGGTCTGGGAATCTCTATTCTTTCATCACGCTCTGTCACTGACCTGCAGAGGACAAAGCAGATTCTTGTCTTTCCGCTGGAGGAATCTGCTCATAAACGCAGTTTCTATATTGTCTATAGCAAAAACAGGATTCTGAAACCCCATGTAAAGCAATTTGTGCAGTTTGCGCGAGACTATTATATGTAACTGTTATCTGCCGGCATCCAACAGTTTCACAAACTCTTTCTCCGGCATCGGTTTGTAAAAATAATACCCCTGGATATAATCACAACCGTTATCTCTTAAGAACTCGACCTGCTCTTTAGTTTCAGCACCTTCCGCTATAATCTTTATATCCATAGTATGTGCCATTTCAATGATGAAGCGGATAATACTGCGTGTTTTGGTATTGGTTTCTATCTGCCGCACAAAACTCATATCAATTTTCATAATATCAAAGTTGTAATTCTGGAGCATTCCAAAGGAAGAATATCCGCTTCCAAAATCATCCAGAAGCATCAGAATCCCTGCTTCTCTTAATGCCTCCAGAGTTGCACTTCTGTCTGCTTCAATGGCAGCATAGGAAGTTTCTGTAATCTCCATTCTGCTCAGACCGGACGGTATGGAAGTATCCGCACATTTTCTCTCCAGCCAGTTCATGATCTTCTCATCATAGAAATCCATCCATGACAGATTAGTTGATACCGGAACTGTAATCTTATCGGACTGATAACGTTTCTTCTGAAATTCATTAACCGAATCCAGCACATACAGATCCAATTCGGAAATATGTCCGCTATCCTCCAGCGCAGGATGAATACACCCGGTGAAATAAATCCCTTTTGCGGATGGAACCATCGGATCAGAGATTCTGCTGATGCAATCTTTCCAGTCTTTACATCCACAACAGGCTGAAAATATACTTTGAACTGTCCCTTCGCAATCCCTTCCTCCAGTTCACCTGCCAATGTCGCTTTATCTATATATGTATTCTTCATGGAAGAATCATAAATCTTATATGACTGGACAAACTCATCGGTAATATATCTCTGAGCAATCTTTGCCCTGTCGATCATTCCATTTACAGACATTTTTTTCTTTTCAAGCATAAAAATTCCACATTTGACAGACAAATGAAGTGTTTTTCCTCCCCGGGTAAGTTTCTTCTGACACATTCCGGTAAGCATATCCAGATTGAGATTCTTACGTTCTACCAGACAGATAAAATGATCCGCGTCTTCACGTGCCGACACCAGAGGCTTCAGTTCAGATTTTCGGACATCTTCGTACACTTTGCGCAGCATCATATCTCCGATTTCTGTTCCAAAAAGCTCATTGACTGCCTTGAAATTCTTAATGTCGAAAAATACAACCGCATATCCGGTTCTGTCTTCACTTTCTTTCAGGATCCGTTCCACATGACGGATAAAGCCCTGTCTGTTATATCCGCCCGTCAGAATATCCTGTTCAAATTTCTCCGTAATATCCTCAACTGTAGATACAATAATGTCAAAAAATTTATTGAGGTAAAAAAATGTATAGTTCTTTAAACATTTCTCCCCTTCCTTATTAAACTGATGAACAGAGAAAGAATATCTCTCTTTCTCCTGCAGTTCTTTCCGAATGGTATCAAGACGCACACATTTGTCATATACGGATTTCTCATCATCCGGAACAAATCTCTTCATAACTTCAGTAACATAACCGGAATAACTGATTTCTTCTGCCAGAACCATCTCCATGGCACAGATACCCGGATGATCCAGTCTCACACAGTCTCTCTGCCCATCAATAATCTCTATTCTGTCAAAATTCTTTCTGTACAGCATATGCGGAATCTGCTCTGAAAAATAGTTCTCTGTAATATCAGAAAAATAGATCAGTGCTTCCAGCCTGTCATAAGAAACGTTCCGGACCATCTCAACTGTGGTTCTGATCATCCTCAGGCTGATCCCTTTTGCGGCATACACAGGACATTCCCATTGGATCATATCTTTTCCCTGTGCCAGACATTCCCTCAGATTATCTACACAAAACACCTTTCTGTACTGAGTTCTCACTTCTCTCTGCGGAATAGACTGACTGATCCGCTCAATATAAGAATCCAGTGGTTCATTTACATCTTTCAGCTCCAGTGAAGCAATCCTGCTGTTTGCCATAATACAGCTTCCATCCGAAATATTTACTGTAACTGAGGCAAACGCATCTTTTGCATGGCGTATGATCTTATCCAGCTGTTTCAGATATTCATCATTGATATCCCGGATATACATCATGGCAATCTGGTCATCCGGTTTATATTCTGCACTTCTGATGACTTCCATACATACCCAGCGGTACTCCTGTTTTATCAGAGTTCTGTAGTTCAGGGAAATGCGTTCTCTGCCTTTTGCAAGTTCTTTTCTCAGATTATCCATACTGCAGAATTTCAGATATTCTTCCTGATCCTCTTCATAAATATATTTAAGATCTGCCATCATTTTAAGACTTTCAGAGAGACTTGATGGCATGGAAACAATACTGTCTTTTCCTCTGATAACTGTATAAGTATCTGTCGAGAGATTAATCTTGAGTATCCTGTGAAAAATAGATGATAGCATTTTCATCGCATCCTGCAGATCTCCCGTCATCTTGTCATGCAGCGCAATCGTACTCTCAACGCGATGAAAAACTGTCATTGCATCAAAGGGACGCGAGAAGTAATCACTTGCTCCCAGCCTGTAAACCCGACGGATGCTATCTCCGGAAGTCTCTGATGAAATACAGATAACCGGCAACATATCCAGCCATTGCTTTGCCTTCATAACAGCAAGTACCTGATAACCGTCCATCACCGGCATGATCAGGTCAAGGAGCACCAGCTTGAAATCCTTATGGCATCTTTCAAGGATTTCAACTGCCTGCTCTCCATTTTCAGCTTCACAGATATCATAGTTATCTTCCAGCATACAGGCAAGGAGCTCTCTGTTTAATTGTGAATCATCAACGATTAATATCTTTGGCTTACTCATATAATGTATGCCCTTTCTTCTGTTATTATGGCTGTGTGAAAATTTAACCGGACAGATGCCAAAAACAGCTGCTCGGTTATGCATAATTTAAGTATATCATTCAAAGAATAAAAGTCAATAATTGGAATATACCATTTCATTGCTATTCACCGGTAAAAGGATTACTGAGAACAGAGTGAATAGCAACGTTTTCGTACATTGCCAGTATATGATTCCCCTTTTTCGTTACTGTTCACTCCGTTCCCAGCAACACGCTTCGCGATGCACAGAATTTATGCTAATCGCATAAATTCGCGCGGTATGTCTCGGGTTTTCTGTGACCTTCGCTCACAAAAAACACCTCGCGGGATATCACCAGTGAACAGTAACCGTAAATTTCTTCTTGATTTCCGCTTCACCTTCCGCAAGCCAGCGGTATGTAGCATCCTGATCTCCCAGAATTTCCACAAACGACTGAACTTCATCCCGGATTCCTTTTCCATGAAGAACTCTGTAAGCCCCCGCATCACTTCCGGGGGCTGTTTTTATTCCCAGCCGGAATGCTTTTCTGATATTCTCTTCTGCGGATTCTATGATCGGTTTCAGAGTCTCATCATCATAACGCCCGTCTCCCAGAAGATTTCTCACTGTAACCAGAGTCGGAACCCAGACTGTATCGCTCTCTGCCAGCATGACAAGGCTTTCTTCATTCATATAGTTTCCATGTTCCAGACTGTCCACTCCGGCAGCACTGCTGCCTGCACTCCGTAATCTCCGTTGGTATGGGACATAACAGCCATACCTTCTTCATGTGCAATATGTACCATTTCCTTTACCTCTGACCCATCCAGAGGTGTTCCGGTAATGGCTCCATGTTCATTAAAATCCAGAATCCCGGTAGTCATAATCTTAATGAAATCTGCCCCTGCCTGTTTCGCCTCCAGAACACGCTTATGAAATTCCACCATTGTGGCAAAACCTTTTCCCACAATAGAACCATAATGTCCTTCTTTATGAATGGCAAATATCGGAGTTCTGTAATCTATTCCATACTCTGGTGCAAGCTCTTTCGCTCTCGCAGAAACACCCAGCGCATCACCGCCATCCCGTACAAAAACAATTCCCCGTTCCTGGTATGCTTTCAGATGCTCTCTTATGATCTTATCGTCCGGTCCATTTTTATGCATATTAATTGCATGGCGGTAATTCACGCCATCCATAATGATATGCGCATGACATTCTCCAAACATTTCCTGTTTCTCTTCCTCTTCCCTGCTGCTTTCTTAACTCAAAGCATAGAGTCAGACGGATAAACTCATCCGCTTCGCTATGCAACTCTATGCTCAATAACCGCTCCGCAGTTTTACTTAATCTTTTATCTACAATTTTTTATTTTTCAAAAAAATTTCGGATTTCGTCTTCTGCTGCCTGCACAGACCCCTGGACAAAGAATGGCTTTCCGCCGCCTCTTCCGTTTAATGCAGCATTCATTTCCTTTGTATACTGCCGTAAATCCCCGTCAATCTCGCCCATAGCATACTTATAGCTTCCATCTTCATTTCTGGAAAATACTGCACAGCAGCCCTCACAGGTATTCATCACTGCATCCGCAAGTTTACGTACAGAATCTGCTTCCAGACCTTCTTTGAAGATCAGGACACTTCCTGCACCTTCCCATTTCTTAGCCTCTGCCCTAAACATCTCTTCTTCCATACGGGCAACCTGGCCTTTCATACGGAAATTCTCATCCTGCAGACGCTGTACTGCATCTGCTGTTCTGTCCATCTTTGCAGAAAGCTTCATGGAAATCTGATGATTCTGCTCATTCACCATATTCAGATAATCCAGAACACGTTTACCGCAGATCATCTCCATACGGATACCATCATGGAATTTCACTACAGAAAGAAGCTTCACCATTCCAATCTCACCTGTATGTGTCACATGGGTTCCACAGCAGGCGCATACGTCTACTCCCGGAAACGTCACGATACGAACCTGTCCTGTCAATTCTTTCTTACTTCTGTAATCAATAGTCTTCAGTTCCTCAGCATCAGGATAAGTGATCACAACTTCCTTATCCTCCCAGACTCTCTCATTCACTTCACGCTCAATTTCTGCAAGCTGCGCATCATCCAGCATACCATTCAGATCTACAGTAATCACATCGCTTCCCATATGGAAACCCACATTATCATAACCATACTTCTCATGAATAATACCGCTGACCATATGCTCACCGGAATGCTGCTGCATCAGGTCAAAACGCCGCGCCCAGTCAATTTTTCCTTCAACCTTCGCACCCACTTCCAGAGCCTTATCAGTATAATGAAGTAATTCTCCATCTTTCTCATGAACCTCTGTCACCTTTGCATCCCCCAGTGTTCCCACATCACTTGGCTGACCGCCGCCCTCCGGATAAAAAGCACTCTCATCCAGAATGACAGCATAACCTTTCTTTTGCTCTCTGCACTCTACTACAGTTGCGGTGAATTCTTTTTTATATACATCTTCATAGTATAAACGTCTTGTTTCTGTCATGATCTGTCTCTCCTTCTTAATCTGTCATATTCCCCACATTATCTTCCATATAAACATAAATGCTGTATTTCATTTCATTTCATTTCAATCAAGTATAGACCAAATCAGACAGGTTCGCAAGACCGTCATTTAGAGATATTTTTACAAAAAATCTGCTGTTCAAAACAGCCAATAACCAGCGCAGAAAAATAGTTTGTTTTGTGTGCATTTGCAGGATACTTAGATATTCTTAGCCGGCAAAAATCTGCGTTATGAGAAAAATGACACACTGTCTGAGCCGCTATGCGGCGAGTTTGTGGCATTTTTCTCATGCCTTTAGCAGATTTTTGCCAGCTTAGAATATCTTAGTGTCCGAAACCGCACACAAAACAAACTATTTTTCTGCGCGTCCCCACCCCAAAGATTTTCCAATATTCCTCCAATATCTGAATCCATTCCCCCACCTCCTGCGTTATAATTAAATGAACAGGAAAAAGGAGACAGTAATGATCACAGAAAAGCAATATCTGGAATATCTGATTAAGCAATACCAGAACTTAATATATTCGATCTGCCTGAAATCTGTCGGTAATCCATTTGATGCCGAAGATCTCACTCAGGAAGTCTTTCTGTCTGCCTATAAGAACCTTTCCCGCTTTGATGGTAATTATGAGAAAGCCTGGTTAAGTAAGATCGCTGTCCGAAAGTGTCTGGATTATCTGAAAGCAGCCGGGCGGCGAAGTATTCCAACAGAAGACACCTACTTTTCCCAGATTCCGGACAGGCAATCCTCTCCCGAAGATGAATATATGAAAACTGCATCCAACACTCACGTAGAAGCATTGTGTATGCAGTTGAAAAGTCCTTACAAAGAAGTCGCTTACGCACATTTCTGCAAAGAATTATCAGTACCTGAGATTGCACAGCAGACAGGGAAAAATCCGAAAACAATTCAGACACAACTCTATCGCGCAAGGGCAATGCTGAAAAAAATGCTTGAAAGGGGTGATTAGATGCATATTAATAAGAAGGATTTAATAGAATTTGACAACGGAAATATGAACACACAGGAAGTCATTGAGTTTCTGTCACATCTTGATCACTGCGATTTCTGTCTGGATCAGATGATAGAACAGGAAAACAACAGTACGGATACTGCTCCCTCCTATCTGATGGAACAGATTTTGGACAAAGCAGGCTCCGGTGAAGTGCAGCTTGCCCGGGCAGCAAATAAAGCATCCCGCAAAATCCAGCTGCTCCATTACAGTCTTCAGACTGCTGCCGGTGTGATGGTTGCCCTGTTGCTTTTATTCAGTATCCCGAACCTGGATTTCACTTCCTTACATCAGGATACTTCCTCTCAGACAGACAGAATATTGCCCGAGCACGAAAGCGGCAGACTGTACCAGTTCACCAGAGAACTTGGACAGAACATTGGTGATGGCACCAGCTCTTTTATAAAATATGTCAGTGATTTTTCCAGCAAATTAATGAATGGAGGCAAATAAAAGTATGCAAAAACAAAAACGTGGATTCTGGCTTTTTATCTTCTCCCTGATCCCAGGCGCAGGAGAAATGTACATGGGGTTCAAAAAACAGGGAATCAGTATTATGTTCTTATTCTGGGGTGTCTTTGCCATCGGAGCATGTACCGGAATGGACTGGCTTGTGTTCCTGATCCCGATCATATGGTTCTACAGTTTCTTTAATGTGCACAATCTGAAGTCTCTTTCTGAGGAAGAATTTTACTCCATAGAAGATTCCTATGTCCTTCATATGGATGAACTGGCAGGAGACATCAGTTCTCTGCTCAAACATCACGGAAAGATAACTGCGATTCTGCTGATTTTCCTTGGTGCTTCTATTCTGTGGAACACTCTGGTAGATTTCCTCTATATGATCTTACCCGGATATCTAGCTGATGTTATCGGCAGATTCACATATCATCTGCCGCAGCTTGTGATTGCAGCTGCTATCATTTTTGCAGGGATTTATATTCTCACCCGCAAGAAAGATGCACTGGATGAAGAACAGCCTGACAGCTTTACTGAAGAAGAACATTACTGGACACCTTATCGTCCGTATCAGCAGAATGTTCCGAATATGGAAACTGACGCAGCTAAAAACACCACAGATACAACGAATCCCGATTGCTGCACAGATACAGATGTCACAGATAACATCACTACCGGCAACCCGGTATCTCTGAAAAAAGATTCTGCCGCCGAAGTGTCTCAGAAGGATGCTTCATCACAAACAACAAATTCTGAATCATGACACAAAATGGATTGTCACATCAAGGAATCTACCTTCATGTAACAATCCCATTCTCATTATCCTCACATGGATACCGAAACTTCTCCAAAGGACAATATTGTCTCCTGTCCATCTTCTTCCCGTACTTTCAGCCGTCCGTCCCTGCATATCTCCAATGCAAATGCCTGTCTGGAAGAGTTTCCGTCTGTAATTGTGATCTGATGTCCCGGGATCATATTATGTGTCACATAATCCGGAGACAGTTTCAGATCTGCTGTTTCTTTTCGCAGCTCGTTCACGATCGTTGCAGTCAGTTTATTACGGTCTGTCTGTTCTGCATCTTCTTTTGTCTCATAAAGAGCTCCCGCTATATTTCTTAATTCCGCAGGCAGGTTCTCCTGGTCCAGATAGAGGTTCAATCCCATGCCAACTACCACAAACTCAATGTTTCCACTCTCAAAATCTGTGACAGCCTCTGTGAGGATTCCACAGACTTTCTTTCCTTTATAAAACAGATCATTAACCCATTTAATATCAAGCTGGATTCCACAGATCTGAGTAACTGCTCTGTAGACTGCCACTGCTGCCGCAGTTGTGATCAGCAGACTGTCATGTATGGTTCCCTGTGGCTTCAGGATCACACTCATGTAAAGACCTGTATCTGCAGGAGAATAGAATTCCCGGCCTCTGCGCCCCCTGCCTGCAGTCTGGCTCCTGGCAATGACAAATGCCCCATGTCCGGCCTCTCCCATCATAGCTTCTTTCTTGGCAGTCTGGTTCGTAGATTCCAGTTCATCATAAATATCTATCTTAACCTTCGGATCATCCAGAAATAGGCGGATTCCTTCCTGCGACAGACGGTTCGTATCCTTCGCAAGCATATATCCTTTATTCGGTCCTGCTTCTATATGATACCCTTCTTCCCGGAGCGACTTTACTGCCTTCACACTGCTGCCCTGGTACATCCCAACTCACCGGCAATGCTCTCACCGGAAAGCACTTCTCCTTTATTCTTCTCCAGCATTTCCAAAAGACTTGATTTTACAGTCATAACGTTCTCTTCGCACCTTCTCCCGTTATTTTTCTCTCATTATTTACTGTTAATCATATCATCTGCCGCTGTTTTTGTCTAATATCTGTTTTTTGCATGTCCCCATACCTTATAGCCGTTCCATAAAACAATGCAATCAGGACAGCTCAGCAGAGTACGAAGAACAAGGAATATATCTGCAGGCATACTGACATACAGTAAAGATATCTGACGCAGAACTTCACTCTATGATGGACTGGATTGTTTGCAGTAATTTATGAAATTTCTATAATCAGTTATCTGTCAGAACCGCCACAACTCCGGAATATAACACGATAAATCCCATAATTACCGCAACTATATCAGCGGAATGAAAATCAATATTGAAGATCATGCCGCCCGCGATCATCACCTCAACAGTAACGATCAGACCCAGAATAACTGCCATCATTCTGGAAAACTTATGATTCTCTTTTCTTCTTCTCATTTTCTGTGCGGTACCTGCTGCATTTGCCATAATAAGCCCTCCCATTTCTTTCGAACACATTTTCAGAACATACATTCGTTTCTGTGTTTTATAATACCACACTCTTATAAAAAATGGAAGAGGTTTATCGAACATTTGTTTTTTCAATAAAAAAGAACTGTTATGTCAGCGCCTCTGCTCATCCGACACAACAGTTCTCTTGTATAAATAATGTTAAAGTCAACAGATATATTCGATATTGCCAAAAACAATTTATCAGGCAATCACTACTGCTCTTACATAAACTGTGCAAACACAGACGCACCTACAACAGTCAGAAGACCGGCAACTGCGATTGCAAGACTGCTCATGGCACCTTCTATTTCACCCAGCTCCATTGCCTTTGCAGTACCGATAGCATGGGCAGAGGTTCCAAGTGCCAGGCCCTTAGCGATTGGTTCTTCAATACGCGCAAGTTTGATCACAGTCTCTGCGATCATATTTCCAAGAACACCGGTAATAATAATAACTGCAACTGTAATAGTCACAATGCCTCCAAGTTCTTCAGAAACGCCCATTCCGATGGCAGTTGTAATAGACTTCGGAAGAAGTGTTACATACTGTTCATGACTCAGGCTGAACAGCTTTGCAAGGATCAGCACACTGACCAGACTGGCAAGCACACCGGAAACAATTCCAATGATTACAGCTTTCAGATTCTTTTTCAGAAGTTCCATCTGCTGATACAGCGGAACTGCCAGGCAGACCGTTGCAGGTGTGAGCAGGTAGCTGATATACTGACCGCTCTGATTATAGGTGTCATAATCAATATGCAGTAAACAAAGCACCGCTATTACTGCAATGATCGCAATCAGAAGTGGATTAAAAATTGCCATCTTAAATTTTCTTTTCAAAAGAAGTCCTGCCTCATATGCGATCAGACTGATCGCTGCACCAAAAAACAGGGAATTACTCATAAATTGTGTCATGATCTTTTCTGTCCTTTCTTTCTGTCCATACGAATAACTGCCTGTGTGACACGACCTGTCACAATCATTACCACAACTGTGGTGATCACTGTGATCAGAATGATCGGCACACATACCGGTTTCAGTATGCCCCAGGCTGTCAGTAATCCGACACCTGCCGGAATAAACATAACCGGCATGATCTCTATGAGAAATTCAGCTGCTTCTTTGACCTGTTCCAGCCTGATAATGTGTGTTCCCAGTGCGATCAGCATGATCACCAGTCCGTACACACTTGCAGGTACAGGAAGCGGGATCAGAACATGTAATGCCTCTCCCATTGCGGATATCAGTAAAATAATCCAGAATTGTCTTACGTATTTCATTTTCAGTCTCCTCTAATCCTTACTGAACGGCTACAGGCTTCATCATTCCAGTTACCTGATCTTCGTACTCCTGAGTTTCCTCGAGAGATGCTCGACCGGTTCTCTGGATCTTTGTCACGCCCGGATACTGTCCCGGGAAAGATTCCAGCATGATCCCATCGCCGTATATCTTTACTTTATCCCCATTTTCCAATACATCATCGGAAATTAATTTTCCTTTTTTATTGTAAATGCCCTCTGCCGGTATGTCTGCGCTGAAAATAGTTCCATTGTTCAGATCCACAAAAACTCCGGTCTTCAGAAATTCTCCTGTCTCGATATAGATTGCAGAAATAGCATTTGCTTCCTCTTTCTGCTCTTCCTCCCTGACCATCTGTGCTTGCTTTCCTACCATATTCCAGAAAGCGCCTCCCATTACAGCAAAAATGGCGAGCAGAACAATCATACCGATGATAAACTTCCAGTCTCGTTCTTTTTTATTTTTCAAATATTCAACTCCTTTATATTGGTCTAACCAATCTCGGTTCATTACGTTTTTTAATTATAGCGTATTCATCACAAATTGCAAGGTTGTTTCTGCGTAAAAAAAAAGTTTTTACAGAATCCTGATCTTTTCTGCAAAAACTTTTCTTCTATATATTATACTGTGCTGTTACACACCCCTTGGGTCAAAAGAAATGTGGGAAAGGGCACACCTACCAAATAATTCTTCTCTCCCATATATCCGAAAATCGAACGCCATCGAAGTTTAGATGCACATACCAAAGTTCCTGTGTCTCCATCTTCCAGCTCTATTTTATCTTCGCAGTCGCTCCAGATGATACAATCCTCTTTCAGAATTATATTGGAATCGAGTATTTCGCATGAATAGCGTTCGTCTGCCGGAAATAACTTTAAGTATTTTAATCCCTGAAATTCCATTTCAATCATTGAATCTTCTTCATACTGCCGTTGTATTATTACTCTCAGAATCCTGCGATCGTTTACAGGATACATATCCAGATTTTCATTAACATATGCTCCGCTCAGATAATGCATCTCTTTGATACAGCTATCATGGAAAAACGACACTCTTTCCATAAATTCCTTCAGCGAATTCTCATCTGTAATCTCATTCCACTTGTGCATATTATCACCACTTTCATTACTGTGTATTTTTTCTTCCCTCCTGACCAATTTACTTTGTCTTCTGTTTACTTTTCAGGAATCATGGCAACCTTTTCCCACTGATAAGTTCCATTATCGACTGTCATTACTGCCATGGTGATTTCCTGGTCGAAACGTCTGGGACCGCAGCTTCCCGGGTTAAGCCATAGGCGGTTGTCTATCATTTTTTCGAAATATTTATGGGTGTGTCCGAAGATTACCACCTGTGTGTCTTTTAAATCCCAGTCTACGTCTTTTTTATTGTGGGTCATGAAAAATTTCACGCCTTCTATGGTGAAATGTAAAGTTTTCGCAATTCCCTCTGCCCAGTCCTTATCGTTATTTCCTCGGACTACATAAATAGAACCCATCATACGCAGTTTATCCAGAATTTCCGGTTTGTTTACGTCACCTGCGTGGATAATACAGTCGCAACCCTTTAAAATTCCCAGTATTTCCGGTCTGAGCAGGCCATGGGTATCTGAAATAATCCCTATTTTCTTCATACACTATTTCCTCGCTAATCATTCTCTTATAGGCCGTTTTATAATTTCATCATTCTATGTTTAATTTTCATCAAACAATTCAATCTTTCCATATTCCCCATCATACCCCGGAATTCTCTTCACATTTCCGGTTCTTACATTTTCAATTCCTTCCGCAATCCGTTCTCCTGCACAGGATTTAATATCTTCTGACGGTACATTTCGCAGAATGTCGAATTCTGTCCCCAGTGTCTGAATCATCTGTTCAAAACACCCCTGCACTTTCTTACTTGCAGTGGAATAGCCCATACATGTAGAGATCACTTCCGGCAGAGGTACAAGGCTTTCATATTTCTTACCATCTTTTTTCACAAAACCTTCCGCTCTGTCTGCAAGCTGTTCTACTCTGTGATCTACGCCCATGGTCAGCTTCTTTCCGCAGACAGGCAGATTCCTCCAAGCCGTTCTGCTTCCACCGGGCTTAATGATACACCGCATTTTCTGTGACCATCGAAATGATATTTCCCCTCTTCAGGAAAAAATTCTACTGTTCCTTCCAGCCCTTCGCCAGTCTGGATTGCCCGATAAAGTCCTTCATAGGAACAGTCAATATCCAACAGATTCGCCTCGCGCCCCAGCTTAGACGGGGAATGTGCATCTGAATTGGATACAAGCTGATAGCGGTCCAGTTTGGAAATTCTCCAGTTCATAGCCGGGTCAGAGGAAAGCCCTGTTTCCAGTGCATGTATATACGGTGCCAGTTCCTCGAAACATTCCTCTACAGAATCAAATCCTGATTTCGCACCTAATACAGAGAAATGCGGTGTCCAGATATGAGCCGGAATCAGAATTCCTTCCGGGCATACATCCAGCATCATTTCCAGAAGATCATGACTGTCCAGACCAAGAATCGGACGACCATCTGAGTGAATATTTCCGATTTTTCCAGACGCTGTGCCATGGCATCTGCTGCCTCCAGACTGGGAAGCAGGATTACATTGTGTACTTTTCTGGTCTTTCCATTTTTCTTATAAATAGAACTGATTTCCCCGGAGACAACAAAACGTGTTCCTTCTCCCGGGAACTTCCGGCTTTCTTCTTTTACATATGCATCTCTGAGGCGGTACAGGCCGTTTCCCTCTGAAACAAGTCTCTCCTTCAGTTCTTCTCTCCATACCGGATGCGTGAAATCACCTGTTCCAATCAGTGAAATTCCTTTCTTTCTCGCCCAGAAATCCAGATTTTCAGGCGTGCCCTCTTTGCTTGTCGCCATGGAAAATCTGGAATGAATGTGCAGATCAGCTATCATTTTCATTAACATTTATCCCCTTAAATTCACATCAAAGTATCTTTTCAAGAGTTATAAAATATCAACACCCAAAGATATATTTATAACTTCCATCCGTTTTCTTTCAGCCACAACTTGTACGTCTCATACTCCGGCATTACTTTCCCGACCTCGTCCCAGAATGCCTTCGAATGATTCATTTCCTTCAGATGGCAGAGTTCATGTACCACTACATAATCCAGCACTTCCGGAGGTGCCAGTATCAGTTTCCAATTAAAGTTCAGATTCTTCTCACTGCTACAGCTTCCCCATCTTGTTTTCTGTTCTCTGATGGTGATATTGCGGTAAGAAACGCCCATGAGTCTGGCAAAATAAGAAACTCTTTTGGTAATCGTTTCTTTTGCTTTTCGTATATAGACATTTCGTTTCGATTCGCTCAGATCTGCGCTCAGCGGCTTCTGTTCCCGATATTCTTTTGTCCGTTCCAGACATCCCAGAACCCACTCCTGCTTCTGGTTTACAAATCTTTTGATCCTCGGCAGACCTGTACGGAGAGGTGCGCGAACGATTACGTTTCCATCCCTGCGAACCTCCAGAGTCATGGTTTTTCTGGCACTTCTTATGACTGATATTCAAATTCTCCGCAGGTGAATTTCTCCTGATTATTTTTTGTTTCGAATTCTCTCATCCATATATTCCTCCATCTCTGCTGCCAGAATATCCATCTTTTCCTGTGTTTCCGGCAATGCATAAGGAACCCTGTCCATGATTCTTTTCACATAATCATGTTCACGCATGATCTCATAGGTTTCCGGGAAATTGATGTCATAATACTGAGCAATATAGGAAATCCAGTAGTCCACTTTTGAAACTCTGTCTGAAGATAATACAGATTCCTTTGCCATACAGGACTCCCATACCTTTGGTGCGATTACTCCTTCACCAACACCCTTCTCATCCACTCCCAGAAGTGTTTCCATTGACTCTTCCAGCTTTACCCTGCAATTATCCAGCTTGTCTGCATCTCGGATTAACTTTGCATGAAGCAGGGTTCTCTTGTCCGTAATTCCTTCCAGTTTGAAATCACTGTGCTTCTCAATCGCAGTACAGATCAGACTGTCAAACCTGTCATCCTTCACAAATCTGCGGATCATTTTCTCCGGTCCGAACAGAAGCTGTGCACCATATGCTGCATGCTCCATAGTTCCCGGTTCAAAGCTGTCAAATCGTTTAATCTGTTCAAATCTTCCAATATCATGGAGCAATCCGATTACCTTCGCCAGCTGTACATCTTCCTCATCCAGCCCCATACGGCGGGCAATGTCCTCTGCTGCATCAACCACTCCATAAGTATGTACGATTTTCAGATGAATCTTATCATCCGCTCTGTCATATTCATCCAGATATGCTTCAAAAGCAGCTTTCGCTGCATCAAAGTCTCTTGTTAAGTCTAATAATTTATCCATTATTATTATAATCCCTTCTTTATTCCTGTTCGGACTACTTTATATTTTCTCAACCATTATTTTCTGCTTCCATACACCTTTTCTCACAATCATAAGATATACCTGAAACGATATGGAATCACAGTCATAAATGAAAGGTTCTTCTCTGTAGATCAGAGTCTGAACATTCTCTGCTTCCAATTCTTCTTTTCTTCGTTCAGCTTTTTCCATCAATTCATGTAGATATTTATTCTGTTTTCTGCCAAAATCTCTGTCCGGATAGACCGATGCTGCTTCCCTGATTTTTTCTCCCAGCAGAGTAATCACCGGTAAATGACTGCTCCTGCAAAGCATTCCGGCTATCTTTTTGGCATTTGATATATCCGGATTTTTTTCATAACGCCTGAGCATTTTTCCCAGTTTTTCATCTCCTGCTTCCGTTGCCAGTTCCTGCATAACTGCCAGTGCTTCCGCCGTTACCTCCCATGGATTGTCCACCGGAACAATATACTTCTCCGGTACTGCCGGATAAAAAAGATAATTTAACGGCGGGAAATCCCGCAGCATTGCCAGCTTTCGTTCCTGTTCCGTGCAATATTTTTCTCCCAAATACTCATATTTATCACGCAATATGGCAATCTGATACTCCATTACCCTGAGATTTTCATAGCCCTTCACCCAGAAATGTCCCAGCTCTCCATAATTATACAACTGTGTTTCCAGCAAAATATCTTCAAAGAATACAGTAAACACATTCTGCCCCTGATGAATCACCAGAATATACTCTGCCTCACATAAATCCCTGTCCGCTTTCTCTACAGAGCCCTCAAACTCTCCTTCATAATCCCTGACATAATTTCCCGTCATCCTGGCATTTTTCAGAACCAGAAAACTCTCCACCGCATCATTCATCAAATAGATCAGTCGTAATTCTCCACTCTCCGTCTGTCCGGTAAAACCATCTGGAATATCCACAAATTCACACAGTTCCTGCTCCAGAAGCAGATTTAATTTTTCAAAATTGTCTTCCATTATATCTTCCATCCTTAACTCCTGCTGTTTCTGTACAATGTCTTTCGCCGATTCTGTTTAACACACTTGATAAAAGAATCCATTGCATCGTTTCATGGAATTACCGCAATGCAGAAGCAGGATACATTTGCACAATTTTACAGATATATTTTTATGATATCACTAATCATATTTTCTGCCAAATAGAAAAATTTTTCTATTCAATAAAGAAACTGATTTTACTTCTCTGTAATTGACATCCCAAACATAATATTTTACAATATAACAAAGAACAAAGAAACCAAGCAGTATGTATATTACAGAATAAACAAACATAAAATAGGAAGGAGGCATACACAAATGGCAACAGCAACAATCCCATTGAAAGGCAGCGCATCCATGGAATCAAAAAAGTCAGTATTTCATCTAAACGCCAGATTACTATCCCGCAGAAATTTTTTACGCTTCTGGGTTTTAATACGGAAGCAGAATGTATCATGCGTGGAAACGAACTGGTTTTACGCCCCGTTAAAGAAAATACCAGTGGTGAATTTGCCGAACAGATTCTTGCCGATCTGATCAGACAGGGATATAGCGGTGAAGAATTACTTGAGAAATTTAAACAGACACAGCGAAAAATCCGTCCGGCAGTTGAAGCAATGCTTGCCGAAGCAGACCGGGTCGCAGAATCTAAATCAGGAGGATACTCCTTAGAGGATGTTTTCGGAACGGAGGATGAAAAATGACACAGGTACAGATCCTTCCACCTGCAGCAAAATTTCTGAAAAAGCTCAAAGATAAAAACCTGAAATCTCTGTACAAAGAAGCTATTGAAATGATATGTGAAGATTATTCCATCGGCGAAGAAAAGACAGGTGATCTGGCAGGAATGTACGGTTATGACATTTATTATAATAAAACTAATTATGAACTGGCATATCGGGTGAGACAGCTTGATGATTTAATAATCATCGTTATCATGGCCGGAACCAGAGAAAATTTTTACGAGGAGTTAAAACGTTATATACGCACTATATAACAGTACATATTTGTATCACAAGATAATCCCCCGGAAGTTAATCAGTACTTCCAGGGGATTATTTTATTGACAAAATTTATTCCTGCGCTCCCGTATCAGATGTCTGATATCTTTCCCATACCTCATTGACATTCTGAATATAGCATTTTACAATAGAACAAAGAAACCAATCAGTATACATGATAAAAATCACTGAACAGAAAGGAGTCATTTCCATGGGACGATTTGTAAATTCCGGAAACAGTGCTTTTCAGGTTGCGCTGAATTCAGAAATCTATGTAGATAAAACCGGTTTGCTGGCATATACAAATAAAGTTATGGACACCACTGCGAAATTCATATGCAACAGTCGCCCCCGTAGGTTCGGGAAATCCATCACTGCCGATATGCTCACCGCATATTACTGTAAAGGCTGTAGTTCCGAAGAAATGTTCTCATCTCTGGAAATCGGTCAGGCACCTGGTTTCACGAAATATCTGAATCAATATGATGTGATCCATCTGGATATTCAATGGTGTATGGAACCAGCCGGCGGTCCGGAGAATGTAGTTTCCTACATTACCGAAAAGACGATTCTGGAATTAAGAAATTATTACCCTGAAATTCTGCCTGTTTCCATAAACTCTCTACCTGAAGCTCTGTCCTGCATTAACACTGCCACTGGTCAGAAGTTCGTAGTAATTATTGATGAATGGGATGTTTTGATCCGAGATGCTTCTACCGACCTGGCAGTCCAGGAGGAATACATCAACTTTCTCCGCGGTATGTTCAAAGGTTCTGAACCTACCAAATATATTCAACTGGCTTACCTCACCGGGATTCTTCCAATCAAAAAAATCAAAACACAGTCAGCTCTGAACAATTTTGCGGAGTTTACAATGACTGACGCCAGGATCTTTTCCAGATATATTGGCTTTACGGAGGAAGAAGTACGAATGCTCTGCGAAAAATACCACCGGGATTTCTCCAAAACCAAGCACTGGTATGACGGTTATCTGCTGGAGCAATATCAGGTATACAATCCTAAAGCAGTAGTAGAATTAATGATCTGGAATAAATTCCAAAGCTACTGGTCGGATACCGGAACCTACGAAGCAATTGTGCCTCTGATCAATATGGATTTTGACGGACTCAAAACTGCCATTATAGAAATGTTGTCCGGTAATTCCGTAGAAATCGATCCTACGACTTTCCAGAATGATATGGTGAACTTTACCTGCAGAGATGATATTCTTACCTGCCTGATCCATCTGGGATATCTGGGTTATGATCAGGACACTCATTCTGCATTTGTTCCAAACGAAGAAATCCGTCAGGAACTTGCCAAAGCTGTTAAACGAAAGAAATGGAATGAATTTCTGACATTCCAGCAGGAATCCTCAGAGTTGCTGGATGCCACTCTGGACATGGACGCAGACACTGTGGCCAGATCCATTGAAAAAATACACAATGAATACGCTTCAGCTATTCAATACAACAACGAAAACTCCCTCAGCAGCATTCTGTCCATCGGTTATCTCAGCACTATGCGGTATTATTTTAAACCTATACGTGAATTTCCTGCAGGCAGAGGTTTTGCAGATTTTGTCTACCTTCCAAAGCCAGAATATTCCAGAGATTACCCTGCACTTGTTGTTGAGTTAAAATGGAATCAAAATGCCCAAACCGCAATCCAGCAGATAAAAAACAGGCAGTACCCTGAGACTGTTGCAAATTATACTGACAATATTTTACTTGTTGGAATTTCTTATGATAAGAAGCAAAAAACACATAATTGTGTAATCGAAAAATACTCTGAGAAATAATAAAGGGGCTGATTGTCCTTTACGGAGAACATCTTACCGATTATCTATACGAAAAAAGAAAAGCAGGAATGGGAAGCTCTTGTAAGCTAACCCATTCCCACTCTCTGTCTATTCCTTCGCCATTTGTATTATTACCAGAAGTTTCCTGATACTTCCAATCACTTTATATATGTCCATAATTGATTTCAGACAGTCATTCTTTATAATATTTTTCTTCTCCCATGGAAACAATACCGCTTTCACATATATTCTATATTCAGCGCTTGAAAGTACCAGGAATAATAATTTTTTTCACGTACAAAATCTTTAAAATCGCTTCTTTGTTTCCATATCCTGATTGTATCACACAGACTCCCGAAATCGCATGCATTCACACAAACAACTATATTTCACTACATATTTAACCAATTTTTTCCAATCTTCCTCACAGACAAATTGCATCCCGTTATTTTTTATAGTATGATTATTGGAAATACAGTTCATTTTATCCATCTGGCATATCCGACAGATATTGTCACTGACATAAGAAACTACAACCACTTTAATCCAAAGGAGCTTAATCCAATTTTGAAACTTGCAATCTGCGAAGACAATCCTTCACATTATGAAATAATACATACTATTCTGCAAAAGTATCCTCCGGGAGCTTTTGAAATAACACATTTTATATCCGGTGATGAATTTCTCCGGGCTGTTGCTGAAAATGGATGCCCTTATCCCATTGTACTGACGGATATTGATCTTGGTTCTGACACTGTAAATGGCATCTCACTTGCAGAAAAGATCAACCATATCAATCCGGACACTCAGATTATTTTTATCAGCCAGTATCTGCAATATGCTACTGCAGTATATGAGACGGAACATGCCTACTTCATCCATAAACAACAGATGGAAAAATATCTTCCTCTGGCTCTGAGGACAGCATGCCAGAAGCTCGAGAAACTGCATACACGGTATCTGTATTTCTCCGGAAATTCACGCAATTATCAGGTGCTCTGCTCCGATATTCTTTATCTGGAACGGAATCTGAGGCAGACCACCATCTATACCAGAACAGGAACATATACAACAAAAGAAAAACTGACAGTTCTTACCGAAAGAATGAAACCTGATTTCTGTCTCTGTCATAACAGCTTTGCCGTTAATCTTCATGCTGTACGTACTTACAGTCATAAAGGCATTATACTTTCTGATAATACAGAGATTCCTGTCAGCAGATCTTATTACCAGCAGTTTAAGGACGCATTTGCATTTATGATGCTTGCCAGTCACCGGGAGGTACATTAAATGAGCAGTCATATGATCAATCTATTTTTGTGTATTCTATCTAGCCTTTACCTGTGTTTTGGACTGCTTTACTTTTGCTGCCGGATCCTGCCCCGCAAATGCAAGATCTCACTTCCACTGTTTTTGTGTCTGTCAGTATTTATGGCATTGTTATTTTGGTTCAAGCGTGAATCACAGCATAATGGAATTACAATCGTATTTCAGCTTACAACATTTCTTGTAACACTTTTTTTATTCCAGACATCTTTTATGAAAAATTAGCTGTTTATTTTATTTTCCAGCTGCTGATAATCTGTCCGGAAATTTTATGTACCAGTGTTTTCATAGCACTTCATAATCTTTTTATACCGACCAATACCTATACTCCGCACAACCTGATATCTAGTTGTTCACCTGCAGAATATTTCGTTATCGAACTCTCCAACATCCTGCTTGGCCTGTTTCTTCTCTGGAAAATATCAGAAATCCTGCGGCAGTGTATAGATTATTTGAAAATACTCACCTTTTTACAACTGTTACTGCCACTGATCGCTCCGGTTTTTCTCAATGTTATAATTTCCCTTCAGAAAAAGCCCGAAGCAGTTCTGACTCTGAGCATCATTTACTGGATCATATGCATCGGCAGTTATCTGCTGTTTCTGCATGCAGTCCGTTCTTTAGCCCAGCAGCACAGGGAATATTTACAGAAAAAAATGGAAATTAAGTTAATGAAAAAGCAGATAAATGATTCCGTTCAGTTAAGTAATGAATATGCCAGTCTTCGGAAATGGAATCATGATATTGAGAATCACATCATGTCTGTCATGTATCTGATGGATATGAAAAAATATGAGGAAGCCGGAACATATACCGCTTCTGTTCTGTCCAGACTTAATTGCAGACCACAAGAAAAACAACCAGAGGAGGATTGCAGTCATGAGAAAGAACATTAAATTGATTCCTTTATTTCTCTTCCTCTTTGTATTCCAGCTACTATATTTTCTGTCTACAATTTATACAGAAAAATTGATCATATGTTCCTGATCCTGGCAGTATTTATGGTCCTTATCTGTATCCTTTTATACTGCGTTCTTTCTGATGTGTTAAAGAAATCCAATGCTGAAATGGAACTGGCTTTTCTTCAAAAACAGAAACAGTTAAAACAGGAACAGGATTACAGTCTTCAGATCCGCAGACAGGATACTCGGGATTTTCAGGTCAAAACTGTACAGGGACTTCAGGACCTCCAACTACTCCTGGAACAGGGAAAATATGAACAGGCTGATACTACAATCAGAAATCTGAATCAGACTTTTCAGAAAAAGCGTTTTCATCCTTACTGTCAGAATAACCTGTTACAGGCAATCCTAGAAGGGAAACGGCTTCGTGCAGAACAGGAACATATCCATATATCCTACGAGATCCTTTTACCGGAAAAGATTTCCATTAATACGACTGACCTGAGCAGTATATTTTTTAATCTTCTGGACAACGCTATCGAAGCTTGTAGCGCTTCCGGCAATCCTGATCCTGAAATCCGGCTGTCTGCAAACATTTCCAACGGATTTCTAACTGTGTATATGCACAATACCAAGAACCCGATGCAGACTTTTACACATAAGACTACGAAATCAGAACCGGGAGCTCATGGATATGGGCTTTCTATTATTGAAGATATCTGCCAGAAGTATAATGGCTCCTATCAGTGGATCGACCATAATAATACTTTTGATTCCATTGTCTTACTACAGATAAAAAATCTCTGAAAAAAGGAGGCACTTTGCATGCCAGTTACTCCCACAATCGAAGTAGATGATACCCTGAAAGAACGAAGCTCCCACGGCTCCTTTGAACTTCCCATAGAAACTTATACAGACAACTGCGAAATCTTCCATTCCCTCTACAACCACTGGCATGACGAGATGGAACTGATCTATATTGAATCCGGCAGCGGACTGGTCCGTCTGAATAAAGAGATCCTCCGCGTCAAGGCTGGTGACCTGATCATTGTGAACCGTGGAGTTCTCCATGGCATAAAAACAGATCTGAAGAATATCCTTTATTTCCGTAGTATTGTTTTTGACCTGAACTTTCTGTCAGGCCCGGCGGGAGATTTATGTCAGGAACGTGTCATTTCCCTGCTGATGGAAAATCAGGCGGAATTTACCCATATTATTTCCAGATCTGATAACAATTACGGGAATATCTGCCTGCTTTTTGACAGAATCCATACCTGCCATAAAGAAAAAAAGCCATATTATTTCGTAAAATTAAAGGCTCTGTTCTTCAGCTTTTTCTACGAAATGCTCATGGGAAATTACATCACTCCCGCAGATAAGGATGAGAACAAAAGTCTTGCTTCTATTAAAAAGATCCTGGACTACATTAACCTCAATTATTCACAGCCGCTGACCGCAGCAGAGCTCACTGCTCTCTCTAATTACAGCGAATACTACTTTATGAAACTGTTCAAGCAATATACCGGTAAGACTCTGATTGCCTATATCAATGACCTGCGCATTGAGAAAGCCAAGCCTATGCTTCTGCACTCCGACTCCTCTGTCACAGAGATCGCACTGGAAGTAGGCTTCAACAACACCAGCTATTTCATCAAAAAGTTCCAGCAGGCAACCGGAATGTCTCCTCACAAATTTCGCAGAAACCTGTCATAAAATCGCAATTTTGTTGTATTTTTTTTTAATAGACTGCTGATATAGTTATAGATGTCAGCAAGAGAACTTCTCTTCCTGATATAAATCAAAAACAATACACTATTCAAAACTAAAAAATAAGCAATCTAACTCATAAAAAAACACATATTCATTTCAGAAAGGGAGATTACGATGGAAACTTTAGAAAAACTCATCTACGACCTGTATAAGAAAAACGCACGTCAGTGCACAGACGAAGAAATCTACAATGCATTATTAATCTATACAAAGAACCAGCTCTTCGAAAGAGGCTATCAGGACGGAAAGAAGAAGATTTATTATATTTCCGCTGAATTCCTGATCGGTAAATTATTATCCAACAACCTGATCAACCTTGGAATCTACGATGATGTTGCTAAATTCTTAAAAGAAAACGGCAAAGAAATCGCTGCTATCGAAGAAGTTGAACCGGAACCATCTCTTGGTAACGGCGGTCTTGGACGTCTGGCAGCATGCTTCCTGGATTCTATCGCAACTCTGGGACTTCCGGGCGAAGGTATTGGTCTGAACTATCACCTCGGACTGTTCAAACAGCTCTTTGAGAACAGACTTCAGAAAGAAACTCCGAACCCATGGATTGAAGAACACAGCTGGCTCACACCTGCAGGTGTTTCCTATACTGTACCGTTCCGCGGATTCTCACTGAATCTTCCCTGTACGATATCGACGTTGCAGGCTACAATAACAAATCCATTCATCTGCACTTATTTGACATTGATCTGGCAGATGATCCATGGTTCACGATGGAATTTCCTTTAACAAAAAGGACATCCTTCACAACCTGACACTGTTCCTGTATCCGGATGACAGCGATGATGACGGACGTAAGCTCCGTATCTTCCAGCAGTACTTCATGGTATCCAATGCTGCACAGTTCATCCTTGACGAGGCAACAAAGAAAGGCTGCAACCTGCATGACCTTGCAGACTACGCAGTGATCCAGATCAACGATACTCACCCAAGTATGGTCATTCCGGAACTGATCCGTCTCCTGACAAAACGTGGAATCGCCTTTGATGAAGCTGCTGAAATCGTATCCAAAGTATGTGCTTACACAAACCATACCATCCTTGCAGAAGCTCTGGAAAAATGGCCAATGGACTACCTTCTTGATGTAGTTCCTCACCTTGTACCAATCATCGAAAAGCTGGATGAAAAGATCAAAGCAAAATATCCTCAGGAAAATGTAGCCATCATCGACAAGAACAACCTGGTTCACATGGCACATATGGATATCCACTATGGATTCTCCATCAACGGTGTTGCTGCCCTGCATACAGAAATCCTGAAAACAAGCGAGCTGAAAGCTTTCTATGATATTTATCCGGAGAAATTCAACAACAAAACTAACGGTATCACATTCCGCCGCTGGTTAATGCACTGCAATCATCCGCTGACAGACTATATTACCTCTCTGATCGGTGATGAGTTTAAAACAAATGCAACTGCTCTGGAAAATCTCCTGAAATATAAGGATGATGAGGCAGTTCTGAACAAGCTTCTTGAGATCAAAACAGAAGCTAAGAAACCTGTAAAGAATTTATCCTCTCTAACACAGGTGTTGAAATTAATGAGAACAGCATCTATGATATCCAGATCAAACGTCTCCATGAGTACAAACGCCAGCAGTTAAATGCTCTGTACATCATCAGCAAATATCTGGAGATTAAGGGTGGCAAAAACCATCTCAGCCTGTAACCTTTATCTTTGGTGCAAAAGCAGCTCCTGCTTATGTGATCGCAAAGGATATCATTCATCTTCTGCTCACACTCCAGGATCTCATCAAAGATGATCCGGAAGTTGCACCATACATGAAGCTTGTTATGGTTGAAAACTACAATGTATCCGCAGCCGAAAAATTATTCCCTGCATGCGATATTTCTGAGCAGATCTCCCTGGCTTCCAAAGAGGCAAGTGGTACAGGTAACATGAAGTTCATGCTGAACGGTGCCGTTACTCTGGGAACTATGGATGGCGCTAATGTTGAGATCAGCGAACTGGTTGGTGAAGATAACATCTATATCTTCGGTGAATCCAGTGAGAAAGTTATCGAACATTACGAGAAAGCTGACTACTGCTCCAGAGATATTTATGAAAATGACAAACGCATCAAGGAATGTGTTGACTTCATTGTAAGTGAAAAGATGCTGGCACTTGGCCACAAAGAAAATCTCGAAAGACTGCACCACGACTGGTAAGCAAAGACTGGTTCATGACACTGCTTGACTTCAACGATTATGTTGAGAAGAAAGATCAGGCACTGGCTGATTACGCAGACAGAAAAACATGGGCAAAGAAGATGCTGGTTAATATTGCAAAAGCCGGATTCTTCTCTTCTGACAGAACTATCGAACAGTACAACAACGATATCTGGCACCTGACACCGGCAAAATAATCCAATAAAATTTGTGATCATATAAATTCTGTAAAAACAAACAGCAGACATTGTATATTCGATGGAATATACAGATGTCTGCTGTTTTATGTTTATCAGATCATAAAATCATAAAAATCTCCCACTGTATTAATTCAAATCAGACTATAACTACGGCAACCGAATCCGAGCAAAATACACCGCTTTATATATCCTTGTAATAAGCAGGAGAGATAACATCCGCCTCCTTACAGGAACATCCGTTCTCGTAACTGTCGCAGCAGTCACAGTTTGAACAGTACATATGAGTATCCGGGATATAAAACAAGCCTCCATAGAGCGGTGAAGTACGGAGTTCTTTTGACTCTTTCTTGCTGTTGGCAAAATGGATTCCATTAGAGATCAGCATATTTTCAGGTTCATACTGAGAGAAATCAAAATAATGTCCCTGTGTTCCATGATGGGGCACCTTGATACACCAGTAATGTTCGTATAATGGCAATTTTCCATCATAGTTCTCTGCGATCATTTTCAGATGCTCAGGCTGTGCATCCCCGGTAAACAAAAGATTTAATTCTCCGTCTCTGGCATTCTGGAACACAATACTGATCTTATGCTTGAACTGCCGCAGATTTATCTGATTCTCATTCAGCCATGCCAGCAGTTTCTTAAAATCAGGAAGTGCTTTGATTCTGCGAAATTCACGCTCATACACATATGCCCGGATAATTTTCTGACGGACCTCCGGCTGTTCTGTCAGCTCAGATTCTGTTAAATCTGTTTCTTTTTCCACAGTTTCCGCCGGTTTATTGCCTTCAGCAGTCATAGACCATACGATCAGTCTCAGTTTCTCTGCAAATTCAAGCAGAACATCCATTACTTCTTTAAATTTCCCGTCTTCACAGATTCTGTTATAGACTTCGTCCGTCTCTTTCCGGATCACATCTGTATCCGGCCAGAGTGCCTGATATTTGTTTTCAAAAAGTTTTCCCCTGCTTAACAGTTCCACGTTCTGTTTGTTCTCCAGAAGTGCATCCACCAGTGCAAACAGGCTGACCTGACGGCTTGGCAGTCCGGATTCTTTTAACAAATCTGCCAGAAGCAGCAGCACCAGTGTTCTGCTCATTTCTTTTTTTGAAAAACATCGGGAAGATAAATTTTCCCAAAGTCAACAGAAATATCTTTTTTCTTCATCATATAAAGAAGCCCTGACAGATGATCCATATGAAAATGTGTCAGAAGCAGATTTTTACTCTTGATCGTAGACAGATCTGAGATGATCACATCAAATATTTCTCTTCTGGGGCGCCTCTATCCTGCTGTTATTTGTTCCGAAATCTACCAGCAGACTCTTCTTTCTGTCCCGGAGACAGAAGCAGTCTCCGAAACCTACATTATACATTCGTACCTTCATTCTTTTCCCTCTTGTTTACAATGGTTAGTTTTATTTTAATATAGGGAAATTGGAAATGCAAGAGGGTGTTGTTTGTGTTATTATAGTGTCGTATGATTACTGGTTACTGTTCACATATCACTATTCCGCGAGGTGTTTTGGCATGAATATGCCAAAATCCCGAGACATACAAGCCAAAATTCCATTGCCGCAGGCAATCTGGAATGAATTTTGGCTGCGTTACTGAGAACAGAGTAAACAGTAACTCATCTGAAATAAAAGAGCGTGTTTGAAAAATGTTTTTCGCAAGATGTGTGTCATGATTTGTGAGAATGATTTTTCAAATACACCTGAGGAAAAACAAATATAAAATATCAGCAGAATGGAGATAGAACACTTATGACAAAACAGGAACTGGCTCTCGAGGTCATTGAACGGTTAAAAAAGGAATATCCTGATGCAGACTGCACTCTGGATTATGATAATGCATGGAAATTACTGGTAAGTGTGCGTCTGGCTGCACAGTGTACAGATGCAAGAGTAAATGTAGTTGTACAGGATCTGTATGCAAAGTTTCCTACTGTAGAAGCTCTTGCAAATGCAAATGTTGCAGATATCGAAGCAATCGTACGTCCCTGTGGTCTGGGTAAGAGTAAAGCAAGAGATATCAGTGCCTGCATGAAAATCCTCCACGAACAGTATCATGACAATGTTCCCGGGGATTTTGATGCTCTGCTGAAGCTTCCCGGAGTTGGAAGAAAGAGTGCCAATCTGATTATGGGAGATGTATTCGGCAAACCGGCGATCGTGACAGATACCCATTGCATCCGTCTCTCCAACCGCATCGGTCTGGTCGATAATATGAAAGAACCTAAGAAAGTAGAAATGGCTTTATGGAAAATCATTCCGCCCGAAGAAGGCAATGATCTCTGTCACCGCCTGGTCAATCATGGCCGCGATGTCTGTACAGCACGCACTAAACCTTACTGTGACAGGTGCTGTCTGAATGATATCTGTGAAAAAAATGGTGTAGACAGCCAGGAATAATTACTTTATACACATATAACCAAAATAATCCATACCATTATACACATTATCCCAAAGAAAATCCCCATCTCTGTGTTTCTTTAACCAGAGCGTGTTTGAAAAATGCTCTAGCTCAGCAGATGAGGACTTTCTTATTTGCCTAAATGTGCTCCTCAAGGCTTGCGAAGAAAAGTTCATAGAAATCGTCTTCCCCTGCAAGCTTCGGAGAGTTTTCACCTCCACCGTTGGTACTTCTTCGCATGGTAGCATAAAATTCTTCTCCGGCTGTGATCAGATCCATCTCATAAATCTGATATCCCAGTTCCCGACACTTCGCGCAGAAAGCGGCAAGCGGCTGTTCTGCCTTTCTGGTGTCCATCAGTTCCTGCCAGATGTTACGGTCTTTCAGTGCTTTTTCTCTTAATTCGTCTAACATTGCTCCGATTTCCATAATAACATTCCTCCTCTTTGTTTTCTGACCTTCATCAAATAACTATCCCATCGTTATCTGCTGAATTGTTACTTCATCAGTTCATAATAAAATATATACTGCTGCATCACACCCCGGCAGCTCTTATAACGTCTGTTTGGAAATCCCCGTTTATAATGGGCATCCAATGCCTGGCGGATGTGAGTATCTACAGGAAATGCATCCAGCTGATGCAATCCGAAAAGACAGATACAGTCAGCTACTTTCTCACCAACTCCATACAGCCCCAGCAGTTCTTTTCGTGCAGCTTTATAAGTCATATCATGCAGACTGTTAAGTGAAATATCTCCGAAACAGACTTTTCTGGCTGTGTCCAGCACATATTTTGCTCTGTATCCCAGATTACACTCCCGAAGCTGCTCTTCCGTTGCCAAAGCCAGTGCCTCTGCAGTCGGAAACGCATAATATTCTGCACCTGTGCTGCTTGTTTTCTTACTCCAAATTCCCGGCTGATATTTTCAATACACTTCTTTATTCTTGTAATATTATTCTGTTGAGAGATCAGGAATGAAATAATCATCTCCCACAGATCCTGCTGCAGAATGCGGATTCCGCTTCCCACCTCTCCTGCTGCTGTCAGATATTTATCCCTTGGATTGATCATGTTTATATATTCACTGTAATCACAATCCAGATCAAAATACCGAATCCAGAAGAAAATGAAATCTTCTTCCGGACAAAAGAAATTGACAATTCCTCTCTCCTGAGTCAGTTCCAGATATTTATCTCCCGCAATCACCCGGTAACGGTCATCACCGATCTGATCCATCCGAAAGCACTGCCCGGATCTGCAGATCTGCCCCAGGTCAAAATTATCCATTTCTATTGTCAGCATACTATATAACCCCTTATCCTTCTGTTACCAATGTTACTAATAACTCTTTTTTTTCTTGATGAATATACGAATGTATTATATACTATTCTAAGTATAAACGTAAAGCAGAAAGGGGTTCTTACCAATGAAATTTATATATCCTGCGGTTTTCCGCAAAAATGAAGAAGGCAGATATAAAGCATTTTTTCCGGATCTTGCCTGTTGTGAAGCTGAAGGCGACACTCTCGACGATGCGATCGATAATGCAAACGAGGCTGCTTATAACTGGATTTATGCAGAAGTAATGGAAGATGAAATGGATCTCCCTGCAATTTCCGATGAATCCGATCTGGATCTGCTGGAGGGAGATATTGTAAGAAATATTCAGGTCAATATCCGTATGTATGACGGATGGGATGAGTAACCACTACCCGCAACGACAAATTACAGAAATTCAGCTCCGTTATGTTACAATAAATCAAACATTAACGGAGCTTTTTTATTATTTAAATCTGCTCAGACACACTTCGGTGTACTATCTGCAAAACAATTTTTTCTCTCGTTTTGCACTTCAAAAGGAGGTTTTACTATGAAAGCAAGAAGTTTTAAAAAATTCTTTGTGAGTATTGCACTCAGTGCTGTTCTCACGTTATCGTCCGCTTCCTCTGTATTCGCAGCCACAGCACAGCTGGCACCCGCTGAACAATCTGTGGAACTGACTCAAAGTGACGATTCTGACACCCCTGCCATTGAATCATCCGATGCACAGAATGCCTGCGCTTCTCTTACCGCCCAGCCAGGGATCAGACAGACAGCAGCTTCCGAGAATTCTGTAACTATTCAGTGGAATCCTGTTACCAATGCTTCCAAATATGCTGTCAATATCAGCCTTTAAGTTCCTCTTCCTATCGTTTTCTCGGCTATATTGGCAATACCCGCAACAAAGCTAAGATCAATAAGCTAAAAGCAGGAACTGCTTACGTTATTAAAATCACAGCACTGAATTCATCCGGCATTGCGATTTCTTCCCGTACTGTGGGATGTACCACGCTTTATTCAAAGGTAAAGATTAAATCTTCCTATGCATCAACCGGCAGATATACCTTCAATATGCAGACTGTAAACCCTTCAAACTCCATTACAGGTTATAAGGTTGTATACCAGAGTTCTGCAGCCCACAAACTTATAACTAAATATTTTAATACCAGATATTCCTTTACCATTCCAATATCCGGCAATACATTTTATCAGGTGAAGATTTACCCTTACCTGGTTCTGGGAAATAAACGGTATGTAAGTTCAACCTCTACGGACAGATATATTTCCAATGTCATCACTCTTCAGAAAGCAGGCAACACAAACAGCTCCATGAGCGTAAAATGGAACAGAACTGCCGGTGCAGACAATTACAGTATTTACATAAAATATCCGGGAAGCAGTTCTTTCAAAAAAGTAAAAACAACAACTTCCAATTTCTTTACACTCACCGGAATGAAAAAGAATACCAAGTACGGCATTAAGGTAATTGCCAATAAAAAAATGAAAAACAAAGTATGGCATTCTGATTCCAAAGCCTATAATATGTCCTTAGTCTGACCATAGTTATCCATAGCAATTGCATAAATCCGGCTACGTTATCAATGACGTAGCCAAAATTTTATATTGACTTTCCCATATCTAAGTGATACACTGATTGTAATTGAGACAAGGGGTGCTTGTGTAAACAGGCTGAGAGTAAGCTGTATCGCTTTAACCCATTACCTGATTTGGATAATGCCAACGTAGGGAAAGTTATAGTTCTTCCACACTGCAATATGCTTGTTGGCATATTGCAGTTTTCCTTTTACTCTGAACGGACATATCATATTATCTCCCCCCTGTTTTAATTGCGGACAAATAGTCAGGCAAATGATTTCATACGCCTGAAAGGCAATAAAATATTGCCACGACAGACCGGGGGCACCACTCTCTGTCACACCAATAGTTTACTTAAAAACTTACGAATATGCGCAGGTGCAAGTCCCTGCTGTATGCAGGAGGCGCAGTTCATTTAATATTGCTGTTTATCTATTACTATGTGCAGCAATTAAGAGCCACAGTGCAGGGCAAGGAGGAAAAAATGACACAGTATACAACGCAGATGGACGCGGCACGTCAGGGAATCATCACACCACAGATGGAAATCGTAGCAGAAAAAGAACACTTTGACGTGGAAGAATTAAGAGAACTGATTGCAAAAGGACAGGTAATTATTCCCTGCAACAAAAATCACAAGAGCATCAGTCCGAGCGGTGTCGGTGCAAAGCTGACCACCAAGATCAATGTAAATTTAGGTGTTTCCAGAGACTGGAAAGACGTTGATATGGAATATGAAAAGGTACATTCAGCAGTAGAAATGGGTGCAGAAGCCATCATGGATCTCAGCTCCTACGGAGATACCAGAAGCTTCCGCCGCAAACTTACATCCGAATGTCCGGCAATGATCGGTACTGTTCCGATCTACGACGCAGTAGTATATTATCACAAAGCACTTGGCAAGATTACTTCTGAAGAGTGGATTGATATCGTACGTATGCACGCAGAAGACGGCGTGGATTTTATGACTATCCACTGCGGTATGAATCGTGCAACCGCAGCACGTTTCAAACAGAATAAACGTCTCATGAACATTGTTTCCAGAGGTGGTTCTATTATGTTCGCATGGATGGAAATGACAGGAAAAGAGAACCCGTTCTATGAACATTTTGATGAAATTCTTGATATCTGCAGAGAGTATGATATCACTTTAAGTCTGGGAGATGCATGTCGTCCCGGATGTATTGCAGATGCAACTGATACTGCACAGATTGAAGAGCTGATCACTCTCGGTGAGCTTACTAAACGTGCATGGGAAAAGGATGTTCAGGTTATGATCGAGGGACCCGGCCACATGCCGCTGAACCAGATTGCAGCTAATATGGAAATCCAGAAAACTCTTTGCCATGGCGCTCCTTTCTATGTACTTGGACCGCTTGTAACAGATGTTGCTCCCGGATATGACCACATTACTTCCGCAATCGGCGGTGCGATTGCTGCTTATTCAGGTGCTGCTTTCCTCTGCTATGTAACACCTGCAGAACATCTTCGTCTGCCAAATGCAGCTGATGTAAAAGAGGGAATTATCGCTGCCAAAATTGCTGCTCATGCTGCTGATATTGCCAAAGGAGTTCCCGGTGCCGCAGAATGGGATTATAAGATGAGCGAAGCGAGAAAACGTCTTGACTGGGAAGAAATGTTCAAACTCAGCATGGATCCTGAGAAAGCAAGACGCTACCGTGCAGAGGCCAAACCTGAGAAAGAAGACACCTGCAGTATGTGCGGAAACTTCTGTGCCGTAAAGAATACAAACCGTATTCTGGATGGTGAAATTGTTACTATTTTTGATGAATGATGATTTATAAAAGCCGTATTTCAACATGTTTGATTGTTGAAATACGGCTTTTTATTTACTATATCTTCATCATATCTGACATAATACATCCACCGGCTGAACCATGTTCCATAATCTCATTTAACTGTCCTGTTCCCGGATGTATCCCTCCTATGGCATATACAGGAATCTTTACTGCTTTACAGACATTCTCCAGAAATTCCAGTCCTCTGGGGGGAAGTCCTTTCTTACAATCAGTTGTATAAATATGTCCTGCTGTAAGATAATCAGCTCCCAGACTTCTGCTTTCAAAGCATCTTCTACAGAGTGGACCGAACTTCCGATCTGCTGGAAACCTCCAAGCTTTCCCTCATATTTTTCCAGCAGAAATATTGGCAGATGAATATATGGATGGTGCAGTTTTTCTGCTACATTTACATAAGTATGCAATATGCAGGGAACCTGATATCTCTTACAGATTTCCAGTATCTGCCCTGCCAGACGAGAATATTCTTCCTCCGACAAATCCTTTTCCCTTAGAATAATCGCCTTCGGATGAAGGCTACATACACGCTCGATCTGTTCTGCAAAAGGACGCTGACACAGGTAGCGGTTGGTCACTGCAATTACATTTTCATAAGGATTTTTCTGCATTTTAGAGGTACACATAATCATTCATAACCGGCTGAAGATCATGATCCAAAAGTGCCTGATAGACTTCATCTACAGACCTTCCGTCTGAAATCTCAAACTGGTCATCTCCTTTATCTTCGATATCATCCACATGACTTCCGATTCCTGTGCTGACTCCTGCTGAAATCTTTGTCGCAGCAATTCCAACCAGGTTATCGCGGACACGCTCACACTCTCTGGTAGATACCGTAATGCTTGCAAATGGCATAAACAGACGATAGGCACAGACCACCTGAAGCAGCTGTGGTTCATGTACATCCATAGGATTAATACGGTCATTATTGATGATCGGGCGAAGTCTCGGACATGAAAATGCAATCTCTGCATGAGGATATTTTCTCTGCAGAAGATATGCATGATATCCGGTGGCAAAGGCATCCTTACGGAAATCATCCAGTCCCAGAAGTGCAGCAAATCCTACTCCTCGCATACCACCTTTTAAAGCACGTTCCTGTGCGTTCAGACGATAAGGAAATATACGCTTGTGACCTGCAAGATGCAAAGTTTCATACTTATCTGAATTATAAGTCTCCTGGAATACCGTTACATAATCAGCTCCGCACTCATGGAGATATGCATACTCATCTGAATTCATAGGATAAACTTCAAGTCCGATTACTTTGAAATATTTCCGGGCAATCTTACATGCTTCCCCGATATATTTTACATCAGATTTCGCTCTGCTCTCTCCTGTAAGAATCAGGATTTCCTGCAGTCCTGTCTTTGCAATTGCAGCCATTTCCTTATTAATCTCTTCTGCGTTCAGCTTTGCTCTGCGGATCTTATTATGGCAGTTAAATCCGCAGTAAATACAGTAATTTTCACAGTAATTTGCAATATAAATAGGGGTAAACATATACACACTGTTCCCAAAATGTTTCCTGGTTTCTTTCTGCGCAGCCTGTGCGATTTCCTCCAGAAGAGGCAATGCAGCCGGAGACAGCAGTGCCTGAAAATCCTCTGGTGTACGGTTATCATGAGCAAGTGCCCTGCGTACATCTGCCTCTGTATATTTATCATAATCGTAAGCATTCATGGCAGAAATAACCTGATCCATCACGTCTGATTCTTCCAGTACTTCCATTCCCGGAAGATATTTCATATGATCGATCCTGTTCTTTTTCATATCTTCCAGAATCACTTCATTGACAATACTTTCGTTGAAGTGTTCCCCATGTTCCATATTTTTTTCTGTTGTTTCCATTGATGTTTTCTCCTCTTTATTACCATTTGGCAACTTTCGTTTTCCTATAAATTAATACCTACTCCGCAGTTATAGCAATCCTCTAAAATAATGCATCTTAATCCAGCCCATCAGAGTGTGAAATCCTGCGTCAGATATCTTTGCCGTGCGTCAGCACGCCTGCAGATATCTTCCTTGTCTTTCGCACGCTGCTGAACTGTCTTAAATGCATTATTTACGAGGATTGCTATAATCAAAAATCTCATTTTAGAATGATTTTTTATTTATTACTCATGAAGAAAACCAGTCAGTGGAGAGGATGCGCTTGCACCTTTTTCCAGGGTTCTTCCCAGTCCGGCAAGGTATGCACTTCGTCCTGCTTCAATAGCTTTTTTAAATGCTTCAGCCATTATCTGCACATCACCTGCTGTGGCAATCGCAGTATTTGCCATAACTGCAGATGCCCCCATCTCCATGGCTTCACACGCCTGAGAAGGACGTCCGATTCCTGCATCTACAATGATCGGGAGCTCAATTTCGTCAATCAAAATCTGGATAAATTCCTTAGTGCACAGACCTTTATTAGAACCGATCGGAGAACCCAGCGGCATGATGCAGGCAGCTCCGGCATTTACCAGATCTCTGGCTGCATTCAGATCCGGGTACATATAAGGCATTACTACAAATCCTTCTTTTGCAAGAATTTCTGTAGCTTTAACAGTTTCATAGTTATCCGGAAGCAGATATTTTGAATCATGGATCACTTCGATCTTTACGAAATCACCGCATCCGATTTCTCTGGAAAGCCTGGCAATACGAACTGCTTCTTCTGCATTTCTGGCACCTGACGTATTGGGAAGAAGAGTAACATTTTTCGGAATATAGTCCAGAATATTTGCCAGTCCACCTTCATTGGCACGACGCAGAGCCAGAGTGATGATCTGCGCATCTGCCTTTTCAATACATGCTTTCACCAGATCCAGAGAAAATTTTCCGGATCCCAGAATAAAACGGGAAGTAAATTCATGACCTCCCAGAATCAGTTTGTCTTCATTATTTGTACTCATAATTTAAGTCCTTCTTTCGTATATTATAATGTGATATCAGGATATTCCTGTTTATCTTCCACCTCCCATGAAGCTGACTATTTCCAGTATGTCATTTTCATGTAAAACAGTAGTGCTGTACTCGGCTTTTGACAGAATTCTTTCATTTAATTCTACTGCGATCTGGCTGGGCACATAGCTGTTTTCCTCCAGATATTGCCCTATTGTAAGAGTATTCTGCAATTCTTTTGTTTTTCCATTAACAGTAATAAGCATACTTCTCCTTTCCGGGAAAAGAAGGTCCGGCCTCTACAACATAAAAAAGAGTCCACAAAAGAATACACCCGCGGTGGTGCACCCCTTCATGAACTCTGTTCACTCTCATCTTTCCCAATATTCATCTGTTATAATGTAAATTTCCCTGTAAGCCCCCGGTTTTCTCTCACTTATTACAGATTGATTACCGGACAGCTGAATTTCTTCAAATGCATGAGATAAATAAAAAGGAGATGCCAGTCATCTCCCTTTAAAATCATATCTTATAGGTTCCTACGTTGGCATTATCCAAATCAGGTATATGGGTCGAAGTTGATGACTTCCTCTCAGCCTGCACTCACAAGCTCCCCTTTCTTTACATGGATAAAGTATAATCTTTTATCCCATGTGTGTCAAGACCATATTTCTACATCCTCAGTTTCTTATGAAACTCCCGCATCGTATCCTTCTTGCAGAAGATAAACAGTGCAGCCAATGTCAGAAAACTGATTCCGGCACAGATTACGGAAGGTACGGCAAACTGCACGATTCCAGTCCAAACCAATATCATCGGAATCAGTCCTGCAATTCCGGCCTGTACAAGATAAAACAGATATTCTTCCCTTTCCAGACGGTTTATTTTTGCGATCACAGGGAACAGAAAACTGCACTGCCAATATCCCCGAAAGGAATCACAAAATCCACAGACCAGCCCTTCCATCCGGTAAACCGGTCCCATAGGATCGCAATTACTGATATGAGCAAAAGCTGCCACATTTCATTCTTCAGAATATTCCTGCGTTTATAATATGCTACCATAACAACCAGCCATGCACAGGCACATCCTGCTCCTGCAAACCAGAACCAGTTCAGTACACCTGCCATCATAAAATTAATCATTCCGCAAATTACCGCAATTGCCAGACACAGGAAGCTGAAAGTCTGGATAACCTTCTGATTTTCTTTTTTCTCAAGCCTGTGCTTTTCCCCATATCCCGGAAATTCATTCTTTAATTCTCTGTGGGAAACATTCTCCTCGCCAAGCATCCGCTGGAAATTCCTCTGGATACTGTCATCCGGTATCTTGGAAGTAAATCCCAGTACCATCTCATCCCCATAAGAACAGGAACACATCTGCAAAGAATTGGTACTTGCAAAAATCCCAAAATGCTGAATATATTCTTTGTACTCCTCCGGCAAACGGATAATGCCGATATTAGAATAAACTGCCGTAATGCTCCTGCTTCCCAGATTGGCTCCGATCATCAGAAAATATTTCTTGATCTCCAACGGAACAGCACGTACAAAGGGATTCTTCTCAATGCGCACATATCCGCTCATATGCATGGCAATCTTTTCTTTTACCAGTTCTTCTTCGAACTGTTTCTTCACAGACAAAAGTACATCTTCAAAAGTTGTTTCATCAGAAAATATATATCCCACCTCAATCCATCCAAAGAAATTTGTCATAGACTGAGACGGAAAATAATTTCTCAGATTCACCGGAATCATCAATGCTACCGGTCGTTTCTGCTGATTCTTTGGAATCTCTTCCCGAATAGAACACAGCATCATTGCTGTCAGTAAAACAGTGATGGAAACTCCACAGGAGCGGGCTTTCCGGTGGATATCTCTTCTTTATCTCCATGTGTAATTTCCTCTGCATGCTCAATCTGCGGAAGATCTGCCTGTGGATGTGCCAGGATCAGATAATCCTGAACCAGTTCCTGCAGGAAATGCATGGCTCCGCAGGTGAATTACCTGGTTAATCAATCGTGGCGCTCATCCGTATTACTGTACATTTCACAGAATCTTGCAGCAAATGCCGGTGGTTCATCATGCACATATAAATGGGAAATATCACCAAATGCGCTGATACGAAAACTTGCGATTCCTTCTCTTCGTTCTTCTGTATTGACAGTTGTCACTGAACTTGGTGCTGCGCAGAATCCATGCCACAGTACCATTGGAGAAGCACCGATCAGATGCGCAAGAAGCACACATTCCAGACCAAAATGGCAGAAGAATACCAGCGTATCTTCATTTGGTTTCTCCACTCTGTAATAATGTCCTTCACGTACATAACCATGTTCGGCAAGAAGCTTATCAAACTTTCCTGTTACATAGTCATAGTATCCTTTGGCATCAGACTGCTGAAGTCTCTCGTTTTCATACCAATGATCATACTGGTAAAATCTCTCATCCTGTGTCCAGTCCTGTGGAAGCCAGTCCCATAATCTCTTTTGCCTGTCAGTAACATCCGGGCGATCGATCAGAACATCAAATTCCCTCAGCCAGTCACACTCAACTGCTGTACGGTTCATTTTCTTCAATGTAAAAGAGGCTGTATCCTTTGCCCTTCCAAGAGGTGATACATAGAAATCCTTTACATCAAGTTTTGACAATCTTTCTGACAGATATTCTGCTTCTTTCCAGCCTTTTTCTGTAAGAGAATCAATGGAATAATCCGGATCTCCATGTCGCACGATCAATAATCTCATTCGTATTGTTCCTTTCTTTTGTCTCAGTTCTTCTATTATCTCAGATCAGATCGTATCCAAATAGTCTGGCATCTTCCATTCATAGATCTTATCTGAGTTTTTTAATTTCCACATTCTTCTGTAACCGGAGGGATTGTTTCCTCATAAATATCGTTACTGTTCACTCCGTTCACAGTAACTAAATATCTTCTGATGTGGATAAGTTCTGCTTATCATATGACGCTTCTATTCTAACACCAAGTTCCGATTTCTGCACTAAAAATTCTCTGCAGTCCGGTTCAGTTACTGCAAAAGTCGGCCGGCTGTTTATTTATAGCCATTCCATAAAATACTGCACTTGCTATAACAAAAAAGGATGTGCAACTCTGACACATCCTTTTTGTTCGCATTTTATTTACCTGCTTCAATTGCCTTCTGAAATCTCTGTGCGATTTCCAGCGGACGTGTGATCGCTCCGCCTACCACGATCGCCCATACACCTGTCTGTAGTGCTTTTACAGCCTGATCCGGATAATGGATCTTGCCTTCTCCGATAACCGGAATATCTGTATCTTTTGCAAGCCTCTCCATCAGTTCATAATCTGGTTCATCCTTTTTTGAAGTGTAATCAGTGTAACCGCTCATGGTTGTTCCAACAATATCCACACCACACTTCCATGCATTGATACCTTCTTCGTAATTAGAAATATCTGCCATCAGGATAATATCCGGGTATTTCTCTTTGATCTGTGCGATAAACTCATTGACAGTTATGCCATCACCACGCTTGCGAAGTGTACAATCCAGAGCTACAACATCAGATCCTGCTGCTACCAGATCGTCTACTTCTTTCATGGTAGGTGTGATATATCCTTCATATCCGGGATACTGGATTTTCACCAGACCGATCACCGGAAGACCTGTTTCTTCTTTGATCGCTATGACATCGCGGATACTGCTTGTACGGATTGCAGGTGTGCCTGCCTGTTTTGCAGCGCGTGCCATCAGATACATAATGGATTTCTCTTCTACATATAATGGTTCATCTTCTACCGCCTGACAGGAAATGATCATTTTTCCATGAATCGCATCTAAAATCTCTTTTTTAGTTATCATTTTTCTCCTTGATACAGAACTGCATTCCGGCAAAATGTCCATACTCTTATCTGTGCACATTCTGTCGGAAAGCTTTTCTTTTACACTACAGTACCTTAACAATATTCAACTCTTCGTCTGTCAACACAATATCTGCCGTTTTCCGGGAGTAAGGGAACCCACTTCATTATAAATCCCAATACTTCTCGCCGGATTTGCTGTTGCTGCCAGAATCGCTTCTCTTTCCGGTACACCCATGGAAATAACACACTTCATACAATCAAAAAGGCAGGTTGCAGAACCGGCGATCGTTCCGTCTGCCAGAGTTGCCTTTCTGTCTTTCATGGTCACTTCCTGTCCGCCCAGTTCATACAGTCCGTTCTCCATACCTGTTGCCATCATGGAGTCACTGATAAGGACGACTCTGCTGTCTCCAAATAAACGAAAGGTATTGCGTACAGTTACAGGATGGATGTGGATCCCATCACCGATCATCTCTACCATACAGTCCTGATTATCTGCTGCTGCACCGATCACACCGGGTTCTCTGTGTCCCATAGAGTTCATGGCATTATAAAGATGAGTTACATGAAGTGCTCCCTCTTTCATCGCTTCTGCTGCGCAGCCATAATCTGCTGCTGTATGTCCGATAGAAATAACCACTTCATTATGTAATTCTCTGATAAATTCCTCAGAGCCTTCCATATTCGGTGCAAGAGTTACCAGTTTGATCATTCCACCCGCAGCTTCGTTACATGCTCTGAAAAATTCAATATCCGGTTCACGGATATAGCCTTCTACATGTGCTCCCTTTTTCGCAGGATCAAGGAAAGGTCCTTCCATATTGATACCCACAATACGTGCACAGGTTTCATCCTGTTCTACATCTTTTGCAGTCTGGAAAATCTTAAGTAATTCTTCTTTCGGAAGTGTCATGGATGTCGGGCAATAGGATGTGATTCCATGAGATTTTTCATACTGAAGGATTGTTCTTAACCCATCAACATCTGCATCTGAGAAATCATGTCTGACTGCACCATGGCTGTGGATATCTACCAGTCCGGCAGAACCTTCAGTCCCGATGCATCCAGTTCCGTTTTATCGGTTAATTCATCTGCTGAAGCCACAATTCTGCCGTTCTCTACATACAGATCTGTGACTTTATAACTGCCATCTTCCTGAAAAACTTTTCCATTCTTTATAATCATATGATTTTTGCCTCTTTTCTCGCTGAAGTGAATTATTAAGTATTTCCCTGACTTTATCTCTGTCAGGCAATTCTTTCCACTGATACTGTTGTTATCACACAAGAGCCGGTATTATAAAAGTCCTTTTTCTTTAATAAGACTTAACGCATCTTCATCTGCCACTACGGTTACATCCTGATGAAGCTGAAGGATAGATGCAGGTACATTCGGTGTGATCGGTCCGTACAGAGATTTGTACAAAGCATCTGCCTTGGCACTTCCTGTTGCTACAAGAAGAATTTTCTTTGCTGCCATAATGTTCTTGATTCCCATGGTGTATGCCTGTTTCGGAACTTCATCCATACTTTCAAAAAATCTTGCATTTGCCTTGATAGTGCTTTCTGTAAGGTCTACACAATGAGTTTCCTTCTCAAAAGCTTCTCCGGGTTCATTGAAACCAATATGTCCGTTTCCGCCGATTCCCAGAAGCTGGATATCGATTCCGCCTACACTGCGGATGATCTCATTGTAATCCGCACATGCTTTGTCACTGTCTTCTTCCAGTCCGTTTGGTACATAGGTTCTGTTTTTGTCAATGTTTACATGATCAAACAGATTTGTGTTCATGAAATAACGGTAGCTCTGGTCGTTGTCACCGGAAAGTCCTTTATACTCATCCAGGTTTACAGATGTGATCTGTGAGAAATCAAGGTCACCTTTGTTGTACCACTCGATAAGCTGTTTATATAATCCGACCGGTGTAGAGCCTGTTGCCAGTCCAAGAACTGCGTTTGGTTTCATAATAATCTGGGCAGACATGATATTAGCTGCTTTTCTGCTTACGTCCTGATAATCTTTACCTACATAAATAATCATAGTTTTCTCCTTTTTTTGCGTGTCATCTGACACTTCCGATTTGTTATAAACTCATTATAATTCCCGTTGGTTCTATTTTCAATGAATGTATTGTTTTTAGAATCTTCTTTCATTTTTTATTATTTTGAGCCATTTTGCAGTTCGGTTTTTAAAGCTTGCCGAAATTACTTTCCTTGTTTATATTTTCATGAAAATATTTACATTCTCCTTGTGAAACAAATTCTACAATGTTATAGTAATCTATAGCAATTCCACCATACAGAAAGGATCCCATATGTCATTAAACAAACATAAAATTATTCCTTTAATTGAATCTTATTACCATACATTCACTCCGCTGGAAAGAACAATCGCCGATTTCTTTATTCATAATACTGAAAAGCAGGATTTTTCTTCCAGAAATATTTCCGGGCTTCTTTATGTATCTGAAGCTTCACTTTCACGTTTCGCCCAGAAATGTGGATTTCACGGATACAGAGAATTTATTTATGAGTATAAGCAGAGCCTGGCACCAGGTCCCGAAGAAAATATTCCGAATTTTGAAGTATCAGAATTTAATACTTATCAGGAACTTCTGAATAAATCTAACGCTCTGTTGGACAAAGCGCAGATCACACGGATCACAAATCTGCTGGTTTCCAAATCTCGTGTTTATGTTTACGGAAGAGGCAGTTCCGGTCTCGTAGCTCAGGAGATGAAGCTTCGTTTCATGCGTATCGGACTGAATATCGAAGCAGTTACAGACAGTCATATTATGAAGGTGAATTCTGTTATTCTGGATGAGAACTGTCTGGTCATCGGTATCAGTGTCAGCGGACAGACGGATGATATTATCTCTTCTCTGAAGGCTGCACATCAGCACGGAGCTTATACACTTCTTATGACCGCAAGACAGGACAAATCCTATCAGGACTTCTGCGATGAGACGCTCATCTTCGCAAGCATGGAACATCTGGAATATGGAAATATCATTTCCCCACAGTTTCCTATTCTGCTGGTTCTGGATGTACTTTATGCTCACTATCTGCAGATTGACAGGAGCAAAAAAGAAGCTCTGCATGAATATACGATACAGACACTTCAGCCATTTCTGATTAAATAATTCTGATATGCAGGAAACATTCCCGACACTATCCACTGCCAAAATAGCCATAGAAAATCCCTCTTAAGAAGATTTTGGTTATTTACCTTGTCTACTTAAGAGGGATTATTTTTATTTATTGTCTTTTACAAGACGGATCACATTCCATGATGCTTTATGCAGCATACTTGTCAATTCCCCATTGTCCATTGTTGTCTGCTGTGTTGTCTTTGGTTTTACATTTTCCTGTCCGAAAGCATTGACTACCTTCAGGTCATCACTTTCAAGTACGATATGCTCAGCAACTCTGTAGCCTTCGAAGCTTCTTACATCTGTATTAAGAACAACATCCTCTTTCAGATTTCTGTTTACTGCAAAGACAGTAACTTCTTCTTTCTCTTCATTGTAAACAGCAACTGCTTCAATATCTGTGATGCTTCCGTGTCCGCTTGTCTCATGCTCTGTGGAAGAGATCACCGGCTGGAGTGCAACACCGCGGCCATATTTGGAGGCATGCATAAACGGATAGAAAATTGTCTGTTTCCAGGAGCCGCCTCCGTTGGGGTCAGTCATGATCGGAGCGATAACATTAATAAGCTGTGCAAGGCATGCTACTTTTACTCTGTCAGAATGACGGATCAGAACAATCAGCATCAGCCTACCAGCAGGGCATCCTCGAAGTTATAAATATCCTCAAGAAGCGGCGGCGCTATCTGCCACGATGATTCTCTGTGATATCATTGTCAGCAGCATTTGAATGATACCATACATTCCACTCATCAAAGCTGAGGTACATATTCTTTTTGCTGCGTTTTTTTGCTTTTACATAATCGCAGGTTGCAATAATTGTACGGATAAATTCGTCCATGTCATCCGATTTTGCAAGGAAGTCATTGCTGTCATCAGAACGGTTTCCATAATATGTATGAAGGGATAAGTAATCTACATAATCATAAGTATGGCTCAGTACATGATCTTCCCAGAGTGCAAATGTAGGCATCTCCTGGTTAGAGCTTCCACATACAACAAACTCAATAGACGAATCAATAAGCTTCATTGCTTTGGCTGTCTCTTCTGCCAGTCTTCCATACTCATCCATAGTCTTGTGACCGATCTGCCATGGACCGTCCATTTCATTTCCAAGACACCAGGTTTTGAATCCATATGGATCCTTCTGTCCGTGTTTAATACGAAGATCACTGTATTTGGTTCCGCCAGGATGGTTACAGTATTCCAGAAGATTGCATGCATCTGTGATTCCTCTTGTTCCCAGATTGACTGCCATCATAACCTCTGAGTTGGCTGCATCTGCCATTTCTTAAACTCATGAAGTCCTACTTCATTCTTTTCCAGGCTTCTCCATGCAAGTTCCAGTCTGTGAGGTCTTTCCTCAACAGGTCCCACACTGTCTTCCCAGTAAAAGTTAGATACAAAGTTTCCGCCCGGATAACGTACGATCGGTACATCCAGTTCTTTTACCAGATCAATGACATCTTTACGGAATCCGTCAGCATTGGAAAGCGGATGTCCCGGCTGATAAATTCCGTCGTATACAGCTCTTCCCAGATGTTCAATAAAGGAACCGTAAATTCTTTTGTCGATTTTGGAAATGGAAAATGCTTTGTCCACTACCATTTTTGCCTGTTTCGCCATAATGTTTTGAACCCCCGTTCTTATAAATTATCAACCTTTGACAGCACCGGATGTCATACCATCGATCAGATATCTCTGGAAGACCAGATAGATGATCAGGATCGGAAGGATACCAAACATGGAACCTGCAATCAGAAGGTTGTAGTTATTTCCATAAGGTGTCAGCAGTGTATTCAGACCGATCTGCAGTGTAAATTTACTTGTATCACGGAATACCAGCATCGGCCATAACATATTGTTCCAGGATCCCATTGCACAAAGGATCGCCATGGATGCAAATGCCGGTTTGGTGATCGGCATCATGATCTTAACACTGATACCATACTCTGTACATCCATCAATTCTTCCCGCATCCAGAAGTTCTTTCGGAAGACTCTGCATATACTGCTTAAAGAAGAAGATCGTCGAAGCTCCGCACAGACTGGCAGGATAACGCCCGCTCTTGTGTTAATGATCCCAAGTGTTGTTATCTCGTTATAAAGAGGAAGCATCAGGATTTCAAAAGGAACACACATAGTTGCAATTACCAGGAAGAATAAAAATCCCTGAAGTTTGAATTTATACATAGTCAGACCATATGCGATAAAATAGCATACCAGTAATGTCAGAACTACTGTGATCAATGTCAGGATCAGACTGTTTTTATACCACATGAAATATTTACGGGAATCTTCATTCCGGAAAACAGGTATTTATAGTTGTCCAGATGCATCTTAGAAAAATCAAGATTCAGGGACATACCCTTCATAACTACTTCACGGCCTTCCTGAAAGGAAGCGAAGAATCCTGCAAGAAGCGGAAATGCGATCAGTACACCCAAAATAGCGAAAAGTCCTGTGGATAACACAGTCGCAATTTTATGATTAGATTCCATTGTCTTTGGCGCAGCTGTTTTTGCCATATCACTTTTCCTCCTTTTTGAATGTTCCTGTTGCCACAAGCTGGACAATATTGATTGCCAGAGCAATTACCAGAAGTACCATACCTACAGCACACGCATAACCCATATCATTTTTCTCAATACCACGTTTGTACAGATATCCTACGATTGTAAGACCGATATTCTTTGGTGAGGAGTTACCATTCCAGAGCATAAAGCTCTCAAGAAACATGGAAAGACCTGCATATACAGAAATTGTAACAACGTAGATAGTAGTCGGTTTCAGGAGCGGCAATGTAAGATACCAGAATTTCTGTTTTGCATTGGCACCATCAATATCTGCTGATTCATAAAGGGAAGTATCAATACTTTTTAATCCTGAAATAAAATACAGCATGTTGACACCTGTCCATCTCCACATACAGAGCAGCAACAGAGCTACCCATCCTGTGGTCTTTGCCTTCAGCCACGGAATGCTGGCATTTCCAAGTAAGTGCATTAACTGGTTCATCTGTCCGTTGTCACCTTCTGAGAACATCAGTCGGAATAACATACCGGAAATAACTACAGATGTCAGTGCCGGAATATACATGATCACTTTCCATACGCCTTTTGCCTTAGTAAGACGGCTTTCCATCAGTACTGCAAGCAACATTGGGATAGGTATCAGCAGAAGCAGTGTCAGAAGCATATATTCCACACTGTTAAATACAGCTGTTTTAAAGAACTTATCTGAAGCCAGTTTATGATAATGCTTCAATCCAACCCACTGAGAACCGCCAAAGGATATATCCTGGAAACTCATTACAACACCACTGATGAGCGGATATAACCAGAAGATCAGAAGACTGACAACAAATGGAAGTACGAAAACATATGGCGCCACCTTCTGAGAATAGAGCATCTTTTTCACTTTATTCACAATGAATTCCTCCTCTTCTAAAAATAGCAGCAACTTTTCAGTATCTCATAAAAGCACTGCTTACTGAATAGTTACAAGTAATTTTTTCTTATTACCGTTATCCTGGTGAGAAATCAGATTCCACATCCTGTGAAATTCTCACCAGGATAACAGTAAAAGGAGGTCAGGGAATGCGATTCCCCGGCCTCCCGTATCATTTCGGTCACTGCAGGCCTGCCGCAGTTTCCATCTATTATTCACTTGATCAGTGAACTGTTATCTTTTCATTATTCACACTCAAAATCCAGATAATCCTGTGCATCCTGAAGTGCTTCTTCTACATCCATACCATCCTCTAATACATTGTTCAGAGTTGTTGTACACATGTAGTCGTTCAGTGTCGGAGAGTTCTTTGTTGTATAAACAGTTCCGATTGCATCATTTTCAGCAAGTTCATTCAGAACTTCGTATGGTTTTACGCGGAAGAATGTGTTATATGTATTGGACTCATCATAAGCAAACGCTTCATCAGACCATAATGCTGTATTGCAGACATCAAATCCAAGTTCGTTCCAGATCAGGTTTTCACCTTCTTCAGAGCATTTAGCCCATGCAAGCCATTCAGCTGCAAGTTCAGGATTCTCACACTGATTTGTTACAACAGTACCTGTACCACCGATACCAACGGAGCATTTCTGTCCTTCTTCAAATACAGGGCATGTTGTGATGTCATATTTGCCTTCCATCTCCGGCATGTAATCTTTGAAACGGCTCATGTACCACATAGCTTTCGGGAAGGAAGCAATTTTGCCCTCCATGATATTAGAGAATCCGGCTTCAAGGTCAACATGTCCGTCTGTGGATACCATTGCGATTCCATCATTTAACCAGTTCTGCTGCATTGTGAGCATTTCTTTTACGGAATCAAGCTGTACGTTTACAGTTCCGTCCGGACCGCCTGTCCAGTCTTCACCGTTCTCAGCCATTGCAAGCCACATCCAGTCAACACCGCCTGTATCAACAGAAGTTAAATACACTTCACCATTGGAAGCCTCTTTTAACTCTTCACCAAGTTTGGTATAATCATCCCATGTCTTTACAGATTTGTAATCTAATCCGTAGGATTCAAGAAGATCTGCGTTCCAGTACATAACAGTTGCACCTACATGGAAAGGAACACCAAGTCTTGTTCCGTCAGCCTTGGAATAAACATCAAGTCTGGACTGTACCATTGTATCTTCATAAGGAGCAAGTGCATCATTCATAGAATATAACGGGCTGTCATCGCCGGAATAGTTCGGGAACTGTCCGATCTCGATGTCGCAGAGATCAGGAGCACCAGATCCTGCCTGTAAGGACATCATTAATTTATTATGCATATCAGCGTATGGATATGTACTGAATGTAATCTGAATCTGTTTGTCCGGATTCTCTTCATTCCACTTGTCTACCATTTTTCCGTAAAATTCGTTATGCAGGTCTACGAATGACCACATCTCATACTTTGTTCCATCATCAGGACCTACGGTTGTTACTGCTGTAGGTTCTCCCTCAGCCGGTTCTTCGCTCTCAGCAGCTTCCTCTGTTGTGTCTTCTTCCGCAAAGACATTCACTGCCATGCTCATGCTGGACACTGCCATAGCCGCAGTCATAAGTAACGCGAACAATTTTCTTCTCTTCATAAAAAGATCCTCCTTTTTTGCATTTCTTTGCGCTCTTCCGGTTTCAATGATGCCATTGTACAAACTTCATAATCATTTCGTATTTTTTTAAAATATATAGTCTTTCTTTTATTATAGTCATTTTGCACAACTTTTTTATTTTCATCACCGGTTTATGTTGATATTATATAATTTATTCCTGTAAATGTCAATATATTTTTGATTTATTTTATTATTTAGTTTTATCTAAATAATGTATGATATTTATTCGTCAATCTATCCATTTTTTGCTATTTTCCTATATTTTTTTAACTGATTTTATGGTAAAATAACTAATCAAAACGTATTTTCCTAAAAATTCTTATTTAGTGTTATATGCCTGTAAATACAGTCAAAAGGAGGTTTTTACATGAAATCCTGTTCTGTTTCCGATGGTCTTGCCATCTTCAAAGCTCTCGGTTCCCCTGTCCGTGTACAGATCTTACGTCTGATTCAGGAAAAAGAAGGTCTGAACATTAAGCAAATTGCACAAAGCCTGAAAATCCCTGTTACAACCCTGTCCCCTCACCTTAATCTTCTGGCTGAAGCCGGCTGATAGAATTCAGGATGAATCTCTCACACACGGAACACAGCCAAACGCTGCTATTTTATAAAAGACTGGGATCAGCTTCTGGTAAATATGGCACTTTCCGGTCCTGAACTGCAGATTTACAGTGCAGAAATCGGTGTGGGACATTTTTCTGATTTTTCGGTAACTCCCACCTGTGGTATGGCAACTTCTACTTCTTTTGTAGGACAGTTGGATCAGCCACGGTATTTCATACACCCCGTCAGCCGCCAGGCAAGGATCGTCTGGTTCACCACCGGATATCTGGAGTATATACTGCCCAATTTCATCCCTGAGCACAGCGCGATCGAAGAACTGACGGTTTCCTTTGAGATCAGTTCCGAGGCACCCCGATTCTGTGATGTATGGCCTCGGATATTACCTTTTCCCTGAACGGTGTGATCCTTGGCACCTGGACCAGTCCTGGAGATTACGGAAATCGCAGAGGGAAATACAATCCTTCCTGGTGGTTTTCTTTTCTAAATCAGTATGGTTTGCTGAAAAAACTGACGATCACTCCTGAAGGCACTTATCTGGACGCAGAAAAGCTGTCCGATGTTTCCACCAGACAGCTTGCACTCACTGATCAGTCCGTTATGAAATTGCGCTTTTCTGTTCTTCCGGGCGCTGAACATCCCGGCGGGTGTACCCTTTTGGTGCAGGTTTCGGAGATTATAACCAGCATATACGGATTACCATCGGATATCATCCCAAAAACATCTGATTTCTCCGCCCGACTTCAGATTTATATACTGCCCAAATACTCCCGCAGCCATTTATGGCAACAAATATTTCACACCCCATATGGTTTCATTATTGTCACCCTTAGCGCTGAAGCACATCGTATCATTGCCTGCCTCATCGGTCATTTCCAGGACAACTCCTGTATAAGTATTTTCACCGAGAGTCACATCAATATATGGTGTGCCTTCTTCCGCTTCCCATGTGCCTTCCAGTTCTTCTCCGGTAACTGTTCCGTCTGCATTAAGCTGAATTCTCTGCGGTTTATGTACTTTGTCCGAAATATCCGTACCATGGTTTACCAGATAAAAAGTACCCTTGATTTCATCCCCGGAATATCCATCCTCTTTCAACGTCTCGCCGTCTGTGGCAAATGGCGCAGCAACCAGCATCCGTCTTTTGTGCGGAACAACTGATGTACGCGAGGCTCATGAAGTTCTCCGGTTTTAGCAAAACGCTGATGATAGATCAGGTATAATTTACCATCTTCATCTTCAAATGCAGTCTGTCCGCCAGGTGCCATATAGGTCTGGGTAAGACTTGGGAATGTATAATTTCCCATCATTTCAGCCCATGATCTTTATGCTCCACAAATAAATACATATCCTTCCCTGCTGCATCTGTATAAGTTCCGTCCACAGTGTCACAGCGGAAGAGTCGCATCTGATAACCTCCTTTTGCCTGCAGATTTCCATAGGACAAAAACAGATAATAGTATCCACTGGTCTCATCATACATAATATGCGGGCCTTCGATGGAGTTGTGATAACCACCGAGAAGTTTCTTACCATAATAGCTGTCCACATGATTTTCTTCGTCTGCTTCCGGATAAATCGGATAGCCGGTCTCTTCATCAATCTCAATCAGAAAAATACCGCCGGACCAGGATCCATAAACCATCCACATACGCCCGTCTTCATCATAAAAAACATCCGGATCAATACAGTTTGGCCAGTTATTGTTGTCATAAGACGCTGCTGTATATGGCCTCGGGTCTGTTCCCATCAGTTCTTCGATATTACTTTCCTTAACATCATGATAGCTATAACCAGAGTACAGGAATGTATCCTCATAGTGATACGGACCTTCAATGTCGTCTGCTGTTGCAAAGCAGATATTGGATTTCACATAAGAAGATGTGGTACAGAAATACATCACATATTTTCCCATTTTTTTGTTATAGATGACATCCGGTGCCCACACGGAATAACCACCTTCCTCGTTCTTTCCTACATAAGTAAACGCTGCCGGATTGCCGTCTTCTTCTCCATCAAAAAGATTGTCAAACAGCTTATTCTCTGCGTTGACCCCGGAAGAAAAACCGATCCAGTTTCTCAGATCTGCAGACTTCGCAGATTCCATATGGGAGCCAAAGATGTAGTAAGTGTCATTGTCTTTGATGACAGATGGATCATGTACAGAAACTCCGGCAGTGAATCCGCCTTTCTTAATCCGGCTCTCAATATCATCTGTGCCTGCTGTTTCTTTTTCGTTTGCCGCATCTGTTGTCTCTGCTGTGCCATCAGCAGCTTCCGCAGCATATATACTCTGTGATCCGAGAAGCATCATTCCTGTCAGCCCCAGAATTATTCCCCATTTTTTTCTCATACCAGTTCTCCTGTTTTCCAAATATTATCCCATCTCAGGTTACGTTAATCTTCGTAAGAAATATCGGTGCGCCTGTTTTTTCATCCCAGCGGATTTTCATCAGCATGGCATGACGGTTTGGATTGTACAGCGGATTTCCTTCAATCTCTGCTTCTGTTCTCGCATGATAAACCATGATCGGGTTTCCTTCTTCGTCTTCAGTAAAGGAATTATGCCCCGGTCCATAGATTCCTCTGGACTCATCTGTACGAAGAACCGGATAACGTTCTTTTGTCCAGGATTTCGGATCAAGAAGATCAGAATTTTCATCTGCTGTAAGCATTCCCATGCAATATGCAGCACCGGTCTCAGATGCAGAATAGGTAAGATAAATCCTGCCGTCATGATGAATAACTGCCGGTCCTTCATTCACCCAGAACCCAACTCTTTCCCAGTCATAATCCGGTGAAGTGAGAAGTACCTGGACGGTTTTCAGTTTATACGGAGTTTCCATTTCACCAATATAAAGGTTGGAAATCTGCTTGCCAACTCCTACCTTCTCAGCCCATACATAGTAATGTTTTCCCTTGTTTTCAAATACTGTTGCATCCAGAGAGAAAGCTTCAAAAGAAAATTCATCTGCATCCGCACGTCCCATCTTACCTTTCTCTGTCCAGACTCCTGTAAGCGGATCTGTATCTGCACATTCCAACACATATGGGCGGATTGCCCAGACATCATCTTTGTCCCCGCCTGCAAAATAGATATACCATTTATCATCCAGATAATGAAGCTCCGGCGCCCAGATATGTTCGCTCATGATTCCTTCTTTGTTGTTTCTCCCAGACTGTCACTTCTTCCGCATCTTTCAGTCCTGCCAGAGTTTTGCTTCTTCTCAGCACGATCCGGTCATAGGCCGGTATGGATGCTGTAAATAATAGTTTCCATCTGTGTGGCGGTAAACATATGGATCTGCTCTCTGCAGAATCCATGGCTCATTATACTTAAGTTCTTCACTCATTGTATGCCCCCCTGTTCGCTTTTTATTTTAGGTTTATATAAATTATTTTTTATATATTTAAAATTGTACTGCATTTTTCAGAAAATATCAACCATATTTTTTTCTTTTCGTTGCACATTTTTTTCAGATTCGTTATAATTTACCGTAAACGTTACAAAATCATTTTTAACAGAAAGGGAAATCCGTTATGTTATATATTAAAAGTCTGGAGCAGGCGGTCCCTGTCTTCAAAGCTCTTGGTTCTGACATCCGCATACGGCTGATCCAGACTCTCCTTGAGCATCAGGAAATGAATATGAATGAACTGGCTTCCAGTCTGGGGATTACCAACGGTGCCCTGACCAGCCATGTAAAGAAACTCGAAGAATCCGGAATTCTCGCAATTCTTCCAGAGCATTCCGGCCACGGAAACCAGAAGGTCTGTCGCATTAATGTTGACAAGATCCTGGTTGATATTGCCTCTAACAATGACAGCCCGGCTGAGGACAGTTACTCTATTGACATTCCGATCGGCAACTACTTTAATTATTCTGTCTATCCAACCTGTGGGCTGTCTACTACCGATAATCTCATCGGTGAGGTAGATGATCCTCGTTATTTTGCTCATCCGAGCCATGTAGATGCAAAGATTTTATGGTTTGGACGGGGATTTATTGATTACCGCATTCCAAATATGCTGCCTCCGGGACAGAAGATTGACCGGCTGACACTCTCCTTTGAAATCAGTTCAGAAGCTCCCGGAGTCAACAGTGACTGGCCTTCTGATATTTCCTTTTTCCTGAATAATACAAAGGTCGGAACCTGGACAAGCCCCGGAGATTTCGGTGATGTCCACGGTATGTTCACTCCCGACTGGTGGTTCCCGAACTGGAATCAGTATGGTCTTCTGAAAATGCTTGTCATTGACCGTCACGGTACTTTTATCGATGGATTAAAGATCTCTGATGTGAATACACAGCAGCTCACTTTTACCTCTCAGGATGATATGGTATTCCGTTTCCAGGTGGATGAACCATCTCAGAATATTGGCGGTCTGACACTCTTCGGAAAAGATTTCGGAAACTATAATCAGGATATTAATGTGAAAGTGCATTATACTCCAAATGTATAATTTTACAGAATATCTGAAAACAGCAAAAAGCAAGGAACCGATGTGTTTTGCCACATAGTTCCTTGCTTTTGTTTTATATTCCATCTGATTCTCCGGTTATTCTCCGCGCATCCAGACTCTCATCTGATTTTCTCCGCGGTTGCCCCATGTGTAATACGGCACTGCTGTCAGTGTTGTCAGCGTTCTCACCGGTGCAATATCACTGTACAGAGAATCTCCACTGTTTCCAGCTTACGTGCTTTGATCTTAAGCAGGACGCAGCCTTCCAGCAGGCCTTCTTTGCAGACTTCCTCTTCCATCTTTGCATCTTCAAAGATGTGGTAAGACTGAAGCAGGCCCGGATTGTCCACACCCTCGAAACAATAAACGATCGGCCCGCGCATAAATGCTACACAGCCGGCATCTTCCCTTACTTTAAGGTTTGCATAAATCTTGCGGATCTTCATCGGAAAAACAAGTTCTACTTCATCATTTTCCCACACTCTCTTAAGGATCAGATATCCTTTTTCCACATCTGCAGTGATATTCTTCTCTTTTCCATTTATACGTACCTGAACAGAACCCGGACGTACCCAGGATGGGATATGGATTCCCAGGATAGTCTCTTCCTCTGTTTTTCCGGTTATATGATAGGTCACTCTGCCATCCCACGGATAGTTGCTTTCTACAGTTACATCCATCTTATCAAAGTGTGCTTCTGTGCCTGCCGGGATATGAGAATAAACTCCCTCTTCAGTCTCACTCCACAGATATTTGCCAAGAGACATCAGCAGACGCACTACATTGGGAGGACAACATGCACATGTATACCAGCCCGGACGCTCCGGCAGAACATGCTTATATCCATATAATTTTCCGCTGACTCCAGGTTCTGTTTCCAATGGATTTACATAGAAAAATCTCTTTCCGTCAAGCTGCATTCCGCTGATGATCCCATTATAAAGTGCTCGTTCCATCACATCTGCATAGCGTCCATCCATCACATTATCAAGCATCTTTCTTGCAAAAAATACCAGCCCGATGGATGCACAGGTTTCCGCATAAACGGTGTCATTCGGCAGATCATAATCAATGGTAAATGCCTCGCCGTCTACGGTACTGCCGATTCCTCCGGTGATATACATTCTCTTCTGAGTCATGTTCTCCCAGAGATCACAGCATGCCTGATAGAGTTTTTCATCTTTGTAAAGAGAAGCCAGTTCTGCCATGGCAGTATACATGTAAACTGCACGGACACTGTGTCCTACTGCTTCTTTCTGCTCATAGACAGTAGCATGTGCCTGGTTATATTCTCTGTTATGCACATCCATATCAAAGTGAACCCAGCCTCTTTTTTTCCTCTCTTTGACAAAGTAATCCGGATCTTTTCCACGCTGTTCAATGAAATATCTAGCAAGGTCTTTGTAATTTTCTTTTCCGGTTACTTCATAGAGACGCAGAAGTCCCAGCTCGATTTCCTGATGTCCCGGAATGCCCGGTTCTTTACCTTCTTCTGTTCCAAAACGTTTCCCGATATGTTCTGCCATGCGCTCCATTACATGAAGCAGACGGTCTTTTCCAGTCACCTCATAGTAAGCCGCCGCTGCTTCCATCATATGTCCGGCACAGTATAATTCATGGCATTCCTGTAAGTTCTGCCAGCGGTGTTCCGGCTCTTTGATCGTGAAAAAAGTATTCAGATAACCGTCATCCTGCTGCGCTTTTTCAATGATTTCAATAACCTTATCTGCACGTTCTTCCAGTTCAGCATCCGGTCGGACTTCCAGTGCATACGCTACACCTTCCAGCCATTTGGCAACATCACTGTCCTGGAAAACCATTCCGTAAAACTCACCCTCTTCCAGTCCCGCTGCAATACGGAAGTTTGCCAATGCATGGCTCTTTTCCACTCCCGGAATCTCATCATTTAATATTTTCTCCTGATAAGGAATTACTGTATCCATTACCAGTTCCTGATATCCTCGCCAGAATTTATCCGTTACTTTTACCTTATTCAGCAAACTGCTCTTTAAACCTTCTTTCATTTCTGCGCCTCCCATTTTGCCGGCAGATCCGGACATTTTCGCACCTTCTGTACAGCCCGCAGTTCCACAAAGCATCCGCAGAGCCTGCACATCCCACTCATTAATCGTTCACAGGAGCTGCATATGCCAAGCCTTTTCTCATAGGTCTGCTGATCTACTTTCAGCTCTTCATCCATACGCTGAATATAGCGTGACAGATCCTCATAAAAAGCTTCTTCATTCTTCTGTCCGGGCAGACATTTCCTGCACACACGCAGCTTCCCGTTCATACCTTCGTCTCCTTTTTGTTTCCATTATAAATGTTCACAGAAAATACCTGTCTGTTTTGTCAGAAGCGGCATTTTCTGTGAATTTGTAAAGTTTATTAATCTTTCATTTTATCTGTTTAAAAATACTGTAATTATCTTACTTCCAGATGGAGAACACTGCATTTAGGAATTGTAAATTTAATTCCCTCTGCTGTTTTTCCACTTCGTTAAATTCTTTTACACGAACCTGATCCGGTGTTTCGAAGGTATTCATTTCGTGCATTTCACCGTGTACAATCTCACCTTTAACTTCATTTACCTGGTAATCTGTAAGGATAGTTCTGATTTCATAATCTTTATCCAGAGACAGGTTTGTCAGTGTGATATGTACAGCTCCGTCTTCTGCTACAGATACGGATTCTGTCAGGTTCGGTACCTGCCATTCGTCTTCCACACCAATAGTTTCTGTTTCAACAGAACTGTCTACAAGCATTGCATCCTGATGATATTTATACATATCAAATACATGATAAGTTGGTGTCAGGATCATATCAGCACCGTCAGTAAGAATCACAGACTGAAGCACATTTACGATCTGTGCAAGGTTCGCCATCTTTACTCTATCGCTGTGTTTGTTAAAGATATTCAAAGTGATACCTGCGATCAGGGCATCTCTCATTGTGTTCTGCTGATACAGGAATCCCGGGTTTGTTCCTGGTTCTACTGTGTACCATGCGCCCCATTCATCAACGATCATGCCGATTTTTTTCTCTGGATCATATTCGTCCATGATATGTCCGTGACGCTCGATCAAAGTTTCCATAAAGAGCGCTTTATTCAGACTCTTATACCATACCTTATCATCAAAATCTGTAGCACTTCCCTTGATCTCCCATCCTTCCGGATGTACATAATAATGAAGAGAAAGACCATCCATATTTCCGTGAAGTTCTTTCAGGCAATGATTATGTGTAGTCTTTAATACTTCGGAAGTCCACTCATAATCATCTACATTGGCACCGCAGCAGACTTTGTGGATTGGGTGATCCGGATGATAATTGCGGACATAAGTCTGATAACGGCGGTATTCATTTGCATAGAAGTCAGGATTCATATTTCCGCCACATCCCCAGTTTTCATTTCCAACTCCAAAGAAATCCAGTTTCCATGGTTTCTCATGTCCGTTTTTCTTACGGAGGTCAGCCATCGGAGAAACACCCTCGAATGTGATATATTCTACCCATTCAGACATTTCCTGAACTGTTCCGCTTCCCAGGTTACCATTAACATAAGCTTCGCAGCCAAGCTGCTCACAGAGTTCAAAAATTCA
>ENA-OQEX01000066-OQEX01000066.1-human-gut-metagenome-genome-assembly--contig:-NODE-66-length-57972-cov-4.445000_pt1 | contig 57972 bp, 50 predicted proteins | sample MGYA00242802_ERZ504649 | MGnify/ENA primary metagenome ERZ504649 (study PRJEB26092, sample SAMD00036194) | human gut metagenome | host: Homo sapiens | study: EMG produced TPA metagenomics assembly of...
CAAACAAGCGAATTTCATACGACTAGCGGACAAATAATAGACCGCTGGAAAATATACGTAGACCAGTCACACACACTACCACGAGAGTGGACCTTGAATTATGGCACCTCTTTGACTTATGCCAGTGACCATAATACTCAGTTCTATCATACCCAAAACGGAACAGATATGAGCGAACTTAACACAGACAATCGTTATAACGAATATACATATGACTTCTATGTCGGATTCAGCAAAAATATGGGAGAACGTTTGTCTTTCAGCGCATCCATAACCGGAGAATACTACAAAACGGCCCGTTATCATGCATGGGCGGCTTATCCTACAGCCGAATTAACATACGTAATGACCCCAGCGCATATTTTACAACTTGCATTCACTTCAGATAAAACCTATCCCAGCTACTGGGATCTGAGCGAAAGTACCGGCTATATAAGTGGTTATGAAGAAGTACAAGGCAATCCAATGTTAAAGCCATCCACCGACTATTCCGTAAATCTGAATTATATTTTAAAGAACAAGTATATCTTCAGCCTAGCTTATGACTATGAGCCCGATTTATTTCAGCAACTGGCTTATCAGAGTACGGAACGCCTGACATTGATTTACAAGACCCTGAACTGGGATTATCAGCAAAGTTTTTCAGCCACTGCCATCATTCCCTTCAAAATAGGCCATTGGCTGGACAGCCGTGCCACACTACAAGCAGAATACAGGCAGGCGAAATGTGATAAATTCTTCGACCTTTCTTTCAACCACAGCAAATGGATTGGATTGGGAATGTTACAGAATAACCTAACGCTGTCTACCCAACCGGACATACGCATGGAACTGACCGGACTTTATTTAAGCCCATCCATTCAGGGAAATTATGATTTAAGCAATGTATGGGCCATCCATGCCGGGTTGCGATGGAATTTTGCCAACCAAAAGGCGAGTCTTCAACTGAAAGCCACTGATCTGTTCAATTCAATGCAAGGAGATATAGATGTAACACTGCGCAATAAAGGGCAGTATATGGACATGCACATCAACAGTTATTCACGCAACGTAACTTTATCCTTTACTTACAAGTTCGGAGGCTATAAAGAAAAACAGCATAAACCAATAGACACTTCCCGATTCAAATAAAGCATCATCAATAGTATCATGACACAGTAATAAGGGGCAGATTCGTACATCCGCCCCTCATTCGATTATTTCATAACAGAAAGTATCTTACTATATTCAGACTGATTATTCAATGTCTCAATAGCTTTTTTCAGATCAGGATCATCTTTCAAGCGTTGCAGTATCGCGCCACGTTGGAAATAGTAACGTTTCAAAATCTCCTGAGCAATAGCATCTTTTATCTCTTTCGAGAACCTGTCCAACTCATGATCCAAATTATGCGTCAATTTCGTTTCCAAAGCGGCAAACTCTTCTTTTGCCCCATCCATATATCCTTCAAACTCTGCTATTTCTTTCAAGTTCTTCAGCATCTTCTCACTTTGCCGATCATAAGTAAACTTACGCTTATGTAACATCTTCTTAAAATCAACATAGTCAGCATCTGTTATTGTAAAGTCTTTCACTTCCCCTACCTGAGAATGCTTGATACAATATTGGGTAGCATAATCAAAAATCATATCATCATTAAGCAGATAAAACATAATGTTTGGGAAATTTTCAACTTTCACCTCCACATCCGGACGAATACCGCCACCATCACGCACTTCACGTCCGGCTGCTGTATGGAATACATTGGTCAGGCTGTCCGGAGTACGGGCCACAGACCCGTCAGCATTACGTTTAGCATAATCAATAGCTTGAATGCATCGTCCGCTGGGAATATAATATTTTGCAGTAGTTACTTTCATGCTACTGTTATAAGGCAATTCACGAGGAACCTGTACCAACCCTTTACCATACGTACGGCTTCCTACCACAATAGCCCGGTCAAGGTCCTGCAAGGAACCTGAAACAATCTCGGATGCCGAAGCTGTAGAACCGTCCACTAGCACAGCCAGCGGAATTTCTGTATCTACCGGTTCATTCGTTGTTTTGTAAGTGGTACCAGCTTGTTTAATCTTGCCTTTTGTTACCACAATTTCTTTCCCTTTCGGTACAAAGAAATTCACCACATTCACCGCTTCCCCCAACAAACCACCACCATTGCCACGCAAATCGAGAACAATAGATTTAGCACCTTGCTGTTTCAATTCTATCAATGCCTTCTTTATATCTTTTGAACAATTCTCTATAGCAAAAGTACTGATAACGATATATCCCACATTATTGTCTACTATTCCATAATAAGGTACAGGGTTTGTACGGATGGTAGAACGGGTTATTTTAAATTCCATTGGCACGTAAGTACTATCAGAAGTAGGTCTCTCAACTTTCAACACACAAGTTGTTCCCGGCTCACCACGCAAATTATCACTGACATACGAGGTCAGATCATTGGGAATTCTGTCTCCCTGGAGCATATCTTTTCCATTGATCTCCATGATGATATCACCAGCCTTCAATCCTATTTCGGCTGCAGGGCTTCCTTCGGAAGGTTCAATAATAGCCACACGCTTTCGGGGAGTATAATAACGTATTACCGATCCGATACCGCCAAACTTTCCGCTAGTCATTTCCTTTAGTGTATTATCTTCTTCAGGATAATACTCCGTGTAAGGGTCGGTCTGCGCCAACATAGCATCAATACCATATTTTATCACTTTCTCAGGATCAATAGTATCAACATAAAACATATCCAATTCCTTGAATATCGCATTGAAGATATCCAAGTTTTTTGCTATTTGGAAATTACGGTCATCACCTTTATTAAAACTAAACAAAGCGCCACCTGCCAGGCCCACGCAAATCATTAACAATATTTTCTTACTATTCCACTTCATCACTTTATGTATTTGTGAACCGCAAATTAATACATTATTCTATTCAAGCCTGTAGAAGGACCTCTATATTTAACTTTATTTCGTCCCATTTTTTCTTTGATAAGGTTGTACCCACCACTTGTATCACATTGGATGCTAAAATAGAACCTATAATGGAACACTTCTCCAAAGAATAACCACAAGTCAGCCCATACAGAAAACCTGCTGCATAATAATCTCCCGCACCAGTGTATCCACGAGCTTTTTTACCGGAGGTACCTCTAGTTTGATGCATTCCGTACCTTTCTTTATACATGAACCTTGGGCACCTAGTTTTACTATTACAACACTGCATTTAGAAGCAATTTCATTAATAGCCCCCCAAGCATCCTTGCCTGTATAAGCCTTTGCCTCTTCCTCATTAGCAAAAACAATATCCACGTATTTAGTTATCAAAATATCGAAGAATTCCAGGTCCCCTTCCACAATATTATAACTGGCCATATCCAAACAGATCTGCAATCCAGCCTCTTTGCCTAATTGCATAGCACGAAGAATCAATTCGTGATCCTGTACCAAGTATCCTTCTATATATAGATATGCATATCCCTTAAACATATCCAACGTCAGATTTTCGGCTTTCATAGTGGCAGCAGCTCCCAAATAAGTGCCAAAAGTACGTTCTCCATCCGGTGAAATGAAAGTAGAAGCCACTCCTGTAGGTAAATCACCGGCAAGTAATTTCATGTCAATTCCCTGCTTCAAACCATTTTTTTTAAAATATTGCCCAAAATCATCGTTTCCTATCTTTCCGATAAATCCGGATGTGCCCCTAGATTAGCTAATGCCAAGACTGTATTTCCCACACTTCCCCCTGTAGCTTTATGCGTTTTCATATCAGAGAATTTACCACTGATTTTCAGAAATTTATCTTCATTTATAAGTTGCATACTTCCTTTGGGCAAACTCATCTCATCTAGTAGCGAATCATCTTGCAAAGTAACAAGAACGTCAACCAATGCATTGCCCATTCCAATTATTTTATCCATTTATCTAAAATTTTTCTGCAAAGATATTGCATATTTCGGAAAAACCTATTATCTTTGCACCGCATTTGAGAGAAAAACCTTCTTCGTTAGCTCAGTCGGTTAGAGCATCTGACTGTTAATCAGAGGGTCCTTGGTTCAAGTCCAAGACGAAGAGCACAAAGGTTCGCAGATAGCGAGCCTTTTTATTACTATATATAATAAAAGCCTTCATCACATTCTTTTGTAATTCCATTGTAATCTCCACCCGCCATTTTACTTATATTACCCTCAAAACAAGATTTCCATTCAAATGTTTTGGAACTATCTTACTATTATTTACATTTGTTGGGAAACAAGTACTGATATGAAAACGCACATCATAGCACTTTTTCTACTTATAGGAGGAGCATTGAATTTATTTGGAGAAAACTTACATAACTTTTTCAACCGATATAATTTCAGCTTTATTACAGAAGATACTGGGTTACCCCATAACTTTATCAATGATATTTACAAAGACACTCAAGGATATATCTGGGTAGCTACTAATAATGGAATAGGACGGTATAACGGCTATCAATTTATTCATTATAATTCCCAGTCCCACTCCATTCGCTTGAAAAACGACTACGTGCATAAAGTCTGTGAGGATAAGTTTCAACGACTCTGGATAGGGTCGGAAGAAGGAATAGACCTCATTGACTTGAAACATTATACACAGATAGACACGGACAAAGAACTGCCTGCCGAATTGAAATCTCTAGCAAGTAACTACATTGCATCCATCTATCGGGACAAGCAGAATAATTTGTGGATATCGACAGACAAGAATCTATGGTATCTGGAACTAGGCGTAGACGGGCAAATAAAAGATTACTATAAACTGAAAAAAGATACAGAATCCCCCATCCACGCTGTTATTGACCTGCAAGAATACATCTGTGCAGGCATAGATAATCATGTATGCCGTATTGAAAAAGGGAGCAACCACTTACTGAAAACCAGCATGGTATCGGAGCTGCTGAAACCCTTCTCAGAAGACTGGAGAATTCTCTGCATGGAAACTGACGGGGAATTGTTATGGATAGGAACCAATCGCGGACTCTTCAAGTATAACCATACCCAGCAGAGTTTGAACCGGTACCGTTACTCCAATCATCGCCCCGGAATGCTAAGTCAAGCCTATATAACCGGAGTTAAACTGACTAGCAAAGGAGATGTCATCGTTTCCACTCTGAACGGACTCAATGTATACAATCGGGATACCGATACTTTTACTTATATCCGCCAAAACAATGAAATGCCTGACAAATCGTTGAACTGTAATTTCATCAACTGCCTGCTGACCGACAATGAGAATATCTGGGTAGGGACTGAGATAGGAGGAATCAATTTATTGACTCCCAATTGTCTGCAAACGTATGTGTGGCAATACAACTATCTGCGAGAAACCTCTCTTTCCCCCAATCCGGTCAATGCCATCAGCGAAGACAAAGACGGAAATCTATGGTAGGAACAGTAGAGGGAGGACTCAACAAAAAGAGCAAAGGCAGCGATGAGTTCATCCATTATACTTTTGACCAGAATAATCCCACTTCCATTAGTAACAACTCCATCCGTGGCATTCTCATTGATTCCGAAAATCATTTATGGGCATATACTTGGGGGGTCGGAATCAATGAACTAAATCTAAATATACCCCATAACCAAACTTTCCAACGCCATATCCGGGAAGACTCCATAGGATTGGAGGGAGATTTTCTAAGCAGCGCCTGTGAAGACACCATGAACAATGGTTTATGGTTTGGTACTACCAGAGGGCTTCATTTCTACCATAAAAAGACCAAGCGTTTCACCCGGGTCTTGTTTGACCGTTCCGACAATGAATTCGATGCGGTAGGTCCATCATTATCGACCGCAAGAAACGTCTTTGGATGGGAACATCTGAAGGAGTTTCATTATGGATTTATACTCGTTCTCCATTTCCTCCACACAATTCAGCTATACCTATTTAAAACATAAACTGACGGAACCCACTTCATTGCAATTAGAAAAAATAAACTGTATCATAGAAGATCATAATGGTACCATCTGGCTGGGAGCAAATGGAAACGGACTATATCAACTAGCGGAAGAAAATGGAACACAGTTCACATTTCATAACTACACCCGCAAGGATGGGTTACCCAATAATACCATTATAGGTATTGTGGAAGATAAAACGGGACATCTGTGGATGTCCACCAACCACGGCATCGCCCAACTGGATACACAAACCATGACTTTCACCAATTATACAAAAGAAGACGGACTGCCCAATAATCAGTTTTATTGGAACGCATCTTATTATTCTCCCCAAAATAATCTGTTATATTTCGGTACTATAAACGGATTAGTCGCTTTCCCCCCCGATATAGCCAAGATAAAAAAGCAGGATGCCAAAGTCAAACTGACCTCAATCAGTGTCGCCGGTACCATGGTCTATCCTCCAGCAGACGGAAAAACTCCCTGCGCGGTAACAAATTTACATACCATCCGTCTGCACGAAAAAGATCATGGTTTTTCCATCGAGTTTTCCACCTTAAACTATGGAAACTGTAACCGAGTGAAATATGCCTACCGCTTGAAAAATTATGAGAATGAATGGACAGAAACCCTTCCTGGCGAACATACTGCTAGATACAATTTCATTCCCTCCGGAAAATATGTGTTCCAAGTCCGTGCCACAGACGAGAAAGGACATTGGTCTGATAAAATAACGGAAGTCAAAGTAACCATCACTCCTTATTTCTATAAATCCTGGTGGTTCTATTTATTGCTTGCCATTCTGATCACCGTAGGCAGCTATTATTTTTATCAATGGAAAATAAGTCTGTACCGTCAACAGAAAAAACAACTGGAAAAAGAAGTAGCCCAACGCACCCATGAGTTAGAGTTACAAAATAAACAACTAGAAATAATGGCACGACACGTCGAGGAGGTAACGGAAGAAAAAATTGCTTTCTTCACCAATATCACTCATGAATTCCGGACACCAGTCACTTTAATCAACGGTCCCATCCAACGCGCCCTTGACGAAAGCCATGAGCCGGAAGTAAAGAAACAGCTACAAATAGCTGAACGGAATTCCAATTATCTGCTATCACTAGTCAATGAATTAATGGACTTCAGAAAGTTAGATGCAGACAAAGTTGTATTAAATAAGACAAACGAAAACTTTATCCGCCTTATACAAAATATATTAATGCCTTTCGAAGTATTTGCCCATGAACGGAACATAAACATCATCACCTACTTCCGGCTCTGTACCCCGTTTTGGATATTTGATGTTGAATATATGCGCAAAGCCATTATTAATCTGATATCCAATGCTGTTAAATTCACTCCCGATTATGGAAAAATAAGTTTGTATGTGGCTTCCCTTACCGACAAAGACAACCATACCTGGCTGTTCATAGATATAAAAGATACAGGTAATGGTATCGTACCCGAAGATATAGAACGTATTTTCGAACGCTTCTACCAATCCAAAAAGAGCATCAAATATCCCGTTTATGGACAAAGCAGCACAGGAATCGGACTATTCTTATGTAAGAAAATCATTTCTCTACACGGAGGCAACATCTATGCAGGAAACAATCCCAAGCAAGGAGCTTTCTTCAGAATACTATTACCTTTGGAAAAAGGTATCCCCCAAGCCGAATCAGAAAAAGAAAAATATGAGCAGAATGAACACCCACTTTCCATTCCTGCCAATGGAAACGAGAAAAAGGAAACCATCCTCATTGTTGAAGATAATGCAGATATGCGTACTTATATTTGTTCCATTCTCAAAAACAATTATCAAATTAAAAGAAGCACAGAACGGTGCAGAAGTCTCTTTACTTGAATTCAAAGAGAAACGATTGATTTGATTGTCAGCGACTGATGATGCCCGTCATGGACGGGAATGAATTATCCCGCCAGGTAAAAGCTAATCTGGCTACTTCCCACATCCCCTTTCTCATGCTCACTGCCCTCCGGTCTGAAGCCCAAGAAAGAATCAGCTACGAAATAGGAGTAGATGAATATCTGTGCAAACCATTTGATGAGGTTATTCTAAAATTACGTATCCGAAATATACTTGCCTTACGCCAGAAATACAAATCCATGTTCTCCACTAGTATGAATTGTGAAACATTGAATATAAACGCTAGTTCCAAAGACAACACATTTATGACATCGGCAATCAATTTAATGAAAGAACATTATGCCGACTCGGATTATAACTTAGAGCGCTTTATCCGCGATATGGGATACAGCAAAACATTAGTCAATCAGAAATTACAATCCTTAACAGGGCAATCCATTGGCCAATTTATGAGAAACTACCGATTAAATGTGGCAAAAGAGACTTTAACCAAAGTCGAATGCAACATTTCTATTGCAGAAATCGCATATGCTGTAGGTTTTAACGACCCCAAATATTTCACAAAATGCTTCAAAGAGCTGTTTGGAGTACTTCCAAGCGAATATTTTGGAAGAAAATAGTTCACTTTACTATTTTACTCCATTTGTGCACCATATTCTCCTATAGAAAGCTTTGTTTCCCTTACATTTGTAAAAAACAGAAATGCAAATGTATATGAAAAACATATTCTTATTATTGAGCTGGCTGATACTACTCCCCTCCGGTATACTGGCAAACCCTATCAAGGGAATGCTGGAAAGGATAGACAAGGGAGCATCGAACAAGTTCGTAGTCGAACTACACAAAAGCCCGAACGACTTTTTCGAGTTAGACCGGAAAGGCGACAAGGTAGTGATACGAGGTAACACCTATATTAATATAGCAACCGGCATCAACTGGTACTTAAAGTATCATGCCGGAATCCATCTGTCATGGAACGGTATGCATGCCTCACTACCCGATGTTCTTCCTCCCGTCCTCCGTAAGGAACGCCACGAAACAAACCTAGCCCTGCGTTATGACTTCAATTACTGCACCTACTCTTACTCCATGGCATTCTGGGACTGGAAACGTTGGGAAAAGGAACTGGACTGGATGGCACTACACGGAATCAACCTGCCGCTCGCTGCCGTAGGACATGAATGTGTATGGCGTAACCTATTACTCCGGCTGGGGTTTTCCAAACAGCAAATCAATAATTTTATTGCCGGTCCGGCATTCCTTGCCTGGTGGGAAATGAACAATCTGGAAGGATGGGGAGGCCTAATCCCGACAGTTGGTATGAACAACAAGAAGCCTTGCAAAAAAAGATATTGCAACGAATGAAAGAATGGGGAATGCACCCCGTACTGCCCGGTTATTCAGGTATGATCCCCTCCAAGCTGGATTTGGGAAAGCGTATTGATAGTGGGAAGGAAGAGAAAACGGCAGGCGACACTTCCTCGGAATCCGCCCAAAGCACCCTCAACAAATGGAACGGATTCGACCGACCGGGAATCTTACTACCCGACGACCCTAAGTTTACCCGGATTGCCAATCTATTTTACGAAGAAACCGAAAAACTGTATGGAACAAGTGACTACTACTCCATCGACCCTTTTCATGAAGCCAAAAACTTACCTGCCGAACTAGACTTCGGCAAAGCCGGCAGGGCTATTATGGACGCTATGAAAAAGGCCAATCCGAAAGCTGTGTGGGTGGTGCAGGGATGGACAGAAAACCCACGTCCGGAAATGATGAAAGCGCTGAATCCCGGCGATCTGCTTATCCTTGATTTATTTAGCGAATGTCGTCCCATGTGGGGCATTCCCTCTATATGGAAACGAGACAAAGGATACGAAGAACACAACTGGTTGTTCTGCCTGTTGGAGAATTTCGGGGGGAACGTGGGCTTGCATGGAAGGATGGACCAGCTTCTTCACAATTTCTACCTGACCAAGAACAATCCACTGGCCGCTCAGCTAAAAGGCATCGGTCTGACGATGGAAGGCATTGAAAATAATCCCGTTATGTTCGAACTGATGTGCGAACTTCCTTGGCGTGCAGAAAAGTTTACCAAAGAAGAATGGATCAAACAATACATCCGCGCACGCTATGGCACAGACGATGAATCTATCCAGCAAGCTTGGCAGATCCTGACAAACGGTATCTATAACTGTCCGGCAGGCAACAACCAACAAGGTCCTCACGAAAGTATCTTTTGTGGGCGTCCATCGCTGAATAATTTCCAAGCATCCAGCTGGAGCAAAATGTGCAACTATTACGATCCCACTACCACAACAGAAGCCGCACGGTTGATGGTGAGCGTGGCAGACAAATATCGCGGTAATAACAACTTTGAATATGACCTGGTGGACATCACCCGACAAGCCATTGCCGACCGTGCCCGAATAGTGTACAATTACGCTGTTGCCGACTTTAAAAGCTTCGACAAAAAAAATTACAACACACATACCCGACAGTTCTTGGAACTGTTGATGATGCAAGACAAGCTGCTGGGCACACGCAAGGAATTCAAAGTCGGAAACTGGATTCAACAAGCGCGCAATCTGGGAATCACACCTGAAGAGAAAGACCTCTACGAATGGAACGCCCGCGTACAAATCACCACATGGGGAAACCGCTACTGCGCCGACATCGGCAAATTACGAGATTATGCCCATAAGGAGTGGAACGGGCTGCTGCGCGACTTTTATTACAAACGTTGGGAAAAATACTGGCAAGTACTGCAAGACCAACTGGATGGCAAACTTCCTGTACTGCCAGTAGGTAATTCATCAACCCCCACTGCCGATAATCCAGCCATGACCATAGATTGGTATGCCCTGGAAGAACCATGGACACTGGCAAAGAACACCTATGCGGCATCTGCCGAAGGTGATTGTATAGAAGTAGCGAAAGAGGCTATAACATTGATAAACAATTGATAGTAAGATGAAAAAGGAAGAGCTCAATACAGAAACCGCACAGCAGGCACCGCCCATTAAAAAGAGGCTTTTGTCACTCGATGCACTCAGGGGCATCACTGTAGCAGGGATGATTCTGGTCAACAATGCAGGAGGCAAAGTGTCGTATGCACCTTTGCAACATTCTGTATGGAACGGACTGACACCTTGTGACTTGGTTTTTCCTTTCTTTCTGTTCATCATGGGTATTTCAACATATATTTCATTAAACAAATTCAATTTCAACGTTTCCCTACAAGTGGTAACCAAGATATTGAAACGCACATTTCTTATTCTATGCATCGGATGGGCAATCGGTTGGTTTGACCATGTATGTGAAGGTGACTTCCTGCCTTTTGTCCATCTGCGCATTCCCGGGGTACTGCAACGCATTGCTTTATGTTACTGTGTTATTTCTTTTACAGCCCTATTTATGAATCATAAGTCATCCCCGCATTAACCTTTATCTTACTGGTAAGTTACACTGTCATATTATGCATGGGGAACGGTTATGCCTGCGATGAAAGCAATATTTTATCCATTATTGACAGGCAACTTTTCGGCGAAGCGCATCTCTATCAAAAGAGCCCGATTGATCCGGAAGGATTTGTAAGCACTCTCTCTGCTATCGCCCACACTTGTATCGGTTTTTCATGTGGAAAATGGATAATACAAAGCCATCAGACAGAAAACAAAGTACTCCGTTTGTTCTTGACCGGATTCATTCTGATAAGTATCGGCTATTTATTGGCAGATGTGCTGCCTTTAAATAAAAGAATATGGTCTCCTACTTTTGTTTTGGTGACCTGCGGAGCGGCTTCCATGTCACTTGCCACACTAATGTATTATATAGACATAAGGAATAAACAAAAATGGTGCCGCTTCTTCATCATCTTCGGCGTCAACCCCCTATTCCTCTATGTATTGAGCGAAGTACTTTCCATTATGATGGGAAGTACCGGATGGAAGGCGGCAGCCTATGCAGCCATTCATTCAGGAATAACCGACGCTACCTTGCCTCAGCCGTCTACGCCCTCGTTTTCACTCTGTTTTTGGGGGGCATCGGTTATCCACTATATCTTAAGAAAATATACATCAAACTGTAACAACAGATTCACAATATATAGAGAACTATACAGTATTAAACAAGAACATATTAATCAAAACCAAAATTAAATTCTATGCTAAACGTACAATCTCTAACCAAAAGGACAGTTGCACAGATAGTAGTCTTTGCATTACTCCTATTAAACAGTACACTGGCATTTGCTCAAAGTCAAGTCTCCGGTCTTGTTACGGACAAAACCGGAGAACCTCTCATCGGGGTAAATGTAGTGGAAAAAGGTACTACCAACGGTGTTATCACTGACTTTAACGGACAGTTTACACTGAATGTAGCACAAGGAAAGGTATTGGTCTTCTCCTACGTAGGTTACACTACGCAAGAAATTACAGTAAAAGGGGCTTCTTTGAAAATTATTATGGAAGAAGATTCTAAAACGTTAGATGAAGTTGTAGTAGTAGGTTATGGCAGCATGAACCGTAAGGACGTAACCAGCTCCATCACCACTGTGAAAGCAGACAAACTGAATGTGGGGGTTTATTCTGACCCAGGACAGTTGTTGCAGGGTAAAGTCCCCGGTTTAACCGTGGTACAAAGCAGCGATCCGACTTCTGGTACCGCCTCTATCTCTTTACGTGGAGCTTCCTCCCTACGTACCGGTGCAGCAATGGAACCTTATTATGTTATTGATGGTATTCCCGGTATGTCATTAAGTCTGATCGCCCCCGAAGACATTGAAAGTATTGACGTACTTCGTGATGCCTCTGCAACAGCTATTTATGGTTCAAAAGCAGCCAACGGTGTAATCTTAATTACCACCAAAAAAGGTAGTAAAAGTGAACACACGTCTGTAAACTACAGTGCATACCTTGCATTTGACAACATTGCCAAACGTTTGGATATGATGACTGCCGACGAGCTCCGCGCCTATGCCAAGGAAAATAACATTACTCTTCCGAATGACAAAGGAGCAAACACCAATTGGAATGATGAAGTACTGCGTACAGCAATCAGTCATAACCACAACGTTTCTATCAATGGAGGTTCAGAAAAAACTCAATACAGTGCCAGCATGAGTTATCAAAACAAACAAGGTATCATACGTGGTACAGATTTCGAGCGTTTCGGCGGCCGCGCATTCTTGCAGACCAAAACACTGAATGATCGGCTCACTTTAGCCTTTAACGTAAATGCCGCACAATCAAAAGGTACCACCGTTGATTCCGCCAAAGATGGACAATCCGTATTCGATGCCATGAATTATTATTCCCCATTAGTTCCTGTCACCAATGCAGACGGTTCTTGGTATAGTGACAAAACTATCTCTCAAAACTTCAATCCTGTATCCATGATCAATGAAGATACTTTTGAAAATAATAAGAAACTACTTCAAGGAACGGCCAAAGCCACTTTGGATATCACCAAGGATTTAAAATGGAACTTAAGTCTTTCCTATCAAGACGAACAGTACATATGGAATGAATACCATACTAGCCAATCCCAATACAACACCCGAAATGGAGAAGCTAAACGTATTGCAACAGAGAACAAGAAAAAAATCCTTGAAACCTACATAAACTATGATCATACATTTGCCGATATCCACAAACTAGGTCTGATGGCCGGTTACTCATGGGAACAGAATGATGACAATGACAGTTTCGGTCTGAATGTCTACGACTTCTACAACGATAACACCACTTTCTATAATCTGAATCTTGCCAATAAAATGGACTGGCAGAATGGCGGTATCACCAGCAATAATAACGGTCATTTGGAAACCTTACGTATGATCTCATTTTATGGACGTATCAACTACTCCTTTAACAGCAAATACCTGCTTCAAGCAACAATTCGTCGTGACGGCTCCTCCGCTTTTGGAAAAAACAACCGTTGGGGAACTTTCCCATCCGCATCGTTGGCATGGCGTATGAGCGAAGAAAAATTTATCAAAGATTTAAATGTTTTCGACGACTTGAAGTTCCGTGTCGGTTATGGTGTTAGTGGTAATTCACTCGGGTTCGGAGCTTATTCGGCTATCCAGACTTACAGTACTTCCGGTTGGTTCAACTATACAAATGCCAATGGCACACAGAACAGCTACCATACCTTGCAGCCGCCTCAAATGCCAATCCAGATCTGAAATGGGAGCGTACAGCCATGTTGAACATCGGGCTGGACTTCAGCTTCTTTGGAGGCAGATTAGGAGGAACTATCGAATACTATGACAAACGTACCAGCGACCTGATATACACTTACGAGGTTTCCACAAACCGCTATCCTTTCGGAACCATGCCGGCTAATGTGGGGGATATCAGCAATAAAGGTATTGAATTTACCATTAATGCCACTCCTATACAAACAAAAAATTTCTCCTGGCAAACCAGTCTGAACTTATCTCATAATAAAAATAACGTAGAAAGTATATCCAACAGCGAATATTCCGTAGATTATATCCGTGCAGCCGATCCTGAAATCGCAGGTTATTCTTCAAATGCAGACGTACAGCGCATCATGGAAGGACATCCTATCGGCACCTTCTACACCTACGAATGGGCCGGCTACAATAACCAAGGAGTATCCATCTTTTATGTACACGATCCTGAAACGGGTGAACGTACAGGCGAAACGACCACAGATCCTGAAACAGACAGAGACCGTACTATTATCGGTTGCGCACAACCTGACTTAAATTTAGGCTGGAGCAATAACTTCCAATACAAGAACTGGAATCTCGATTTATTCTTTACTGGTGTTTTTGGACAAGATATCTACAACGCCACTGCAGAACAATACTCTAATGTTTCTTTTGTGAAAGAAGGCCGCAATGTATTAAAAAGCGTAGCTACCGAACACCGTGCTACTGACACACAATCTCAAGCACCATCCAATCGCTGGATAGAGAACGGTAGTTATTTCCGTCTGTCCTCAGTCTCATTGGGATATACTTCGGCAAAATTGGTAACTGGATAAACTCGCTCAAGCTATACGCCACTTGTAATAATGTATTCACCATTACCGGTTACTCCGGCCGTGATCCGGAAATCAACCTTGGAGGCTTGGAACCGGGCATGGACAGACGTACCAATTACTATCCGCGTACCCGTTCATTTATGATCGGTCTAAACGTGAACTTCTAACCATATAATTGAAAACTGATATGAAAAATAACATAAAATTAACAACCTGGCTGGTAGGTAGTCTGCTTACCTTCTCCGCCTGCACAGATCTAAATGTGGATCTTAAGTCCACTTATACCGAATACCCGGATTCCGAAATTGCCAAGGAAGCTAAAATGGCAGGTTTGTATTATGGATTCGGCGGAGCATTAGGACGTCGTTATATGGAAGCTGCCCTGCTGTCTTCCGATGAGTTCATGGCAGTAACATTTGGTGGTAACTGGTATGATGGCGGCAACTATATCCATTCCTCTCTTCACGCCAGCCTTCCAGGCGACGCACACGTGGACTGGGCTGGTGATATTCCGGCTGCAATCACAAAATGCAACCAAGCAATTTTTGACTTGGGTGGAGAAGATGAAAACAATGCCGAACAGGAAGCCTTGATTGCTCCGGCACTTGCCATGCGTGCTTTCTATCATTTTATTTTTATGGATACATTCGGAGCAACTCCCAAATTAGACCACTTGATCGGCGATTCTGAAGCTATCGACCGTTCTCCCCGTTCCGAAATTACAAAATTTATCGAAAGCGACCTGCTCCGTGCTTTGGCTTCCGGCGGTTTAAAAGAAGATGTTGATGCTTCCACTTATGGCAAACCAACCAAATGGATGGCTGAGGCTCTCCTTGCCAAACTCTATATAAACTGGGCTGTTTATACCTGTGATGATGTAGCTACTTATGATCCAAGCATGACTAATTCCAAATTGAATGATGTCATAAAATATTGCGATGATATCATCGCCTCCGGTCATTTCAATCTCAGTGATGGTTATCGCAAGAAATTCATGCCAGACAACGGCTATCAGATTAAGGATTTCATCTATGCAATGCCATACCAAAATAATGAAACATCAACCAGAGCCAATACTTACGCCCGTTTCCAATTCTGGCCTAAATTCAACAATGATGGTGCGGACGGTAAAGGACTGTTCGGCATAACACTATCCCAAAATGCCGGAGGCATTTTCATCGTTACTCCCGAGGCAGCAGACCGTTTTTGCCTGGAAGGAGATGAACGCAATGAGATCATCATGAAAGGTGCGATCAACTATTATGACATCAGCACACATACAATGGGAACAGAACCTTATATATACAACGGACAACAAGTTGTTCTCACCAAGAACATCACCATCTTGAATGACCAAATGGATCTTGGAAATGACTTGAACGCATGGTGCCAGGGATACCGATGCATCAAATGGGCTATTCAAGCAGACGATTATAACCTCTATAACCGCAATCAAAGCAATGATGTACCTATCTTCCGTTATGCAGATATTCTGCTGATGAAGCAGAAGCTATTCTACGGGGGGCAACAGCCACTAACGGCGACACGCCACAATCCCTATTCAACCAAATACGCAGCTATTGTAACGCTCCATTATTAGAGCATACTCCTTCATTAAACGAGTTACTTGAAGAGCGTGGCCGTGAATTTTATGCAGAGACATGGCGACGTAATGATCTAATCCGTTTTGGAAAGTTCGAAGACGACTGGGGATATAAAAATCAATATCATCCGGAAGCTCAAACCGAAAAATGGCGTAGGATCTTCCCTGTATCTGTCGGCTTGATGAATTCAAACACCAACTGGAAGCAAAATTACGGTTATTAATAAATTAAATAAGTTTTTATAAGGGCTTGTTACAGCAAGCTCTTATAAAACCTTTAAAGCAAAAAATAATTCATGAAACTTCATCAAATCTTATTGCTTCATATTGCGACATCTATCTTGGCATTATTCCCATCTCCTATATATGCCCAAAAAATGATGTACCAGGACTCTATCGAAATCGTAGTACACAGAGGAGCGAACCATATAGTGCCGGAAAACACCATTCCATCAGCTCTAGCTGCATTGGAACATGGAGCCGGCTGGATAGAAGTGGATGTGCGCAAAAGTAAAGACAATATACTTTATAATCTGCACGATGAAACTTTGGACCGTACTACCAACGGTAAAGGTCCCATTCAAGATATGCTATCCAAAGATATTGAAAAATTAGACGCCGGCAGTTGGTTCAGTTCTCGATTTACCGGCATTCACGTACCCCGTATAGCCGAAATGCTAGACACCCTACAAGGAAAGGCACACATTTTTTTTGATGTAAAACGAGGAACTCCGATAAAAGATTTGGTTATATTAGTACGCCAAAAAGGATATGAAAATAAAAGCTTCTTCTGGTTTGCAGACTCTGAAATGCTGAAAGAATTTATCAGAATCGCTCCGGAAATGAAGATTAAAGTAAATGCCTCCAATATAGTGGCTCTGAAGAAATGGATGAAAATATGCACCCCGGCCTATGTAGAAACAGATATCCTCAATATCACCCCTCAATTCAAAGAATTCTGCAAAAGCAATCATATCAAGATAATGGCTGCTATTCAGAATGCGAGTGAAAAAGAATATAAAAAAGCGATTGAAGCCCATCCCGATTTAGTCAATCTGGACCGGCCGGAACTCTTTATAAAAATGCTCCGTCAGGAGATTAAAAAATAACCCTTTTCCAAGAAGAGCCATGAAAAGTACCCTATCTTATCTGCTGATTCTATGTAGCCTGTTCATGTCTTGCACCGGACATCAGGAAGAATCCCTATTGTCCTATGTAGATACCCGTACGGAACTGCACCGAGCATAACCCATACCGCAGGACTTTTCGGCAAAAATACCGAAGAGTACGGACAGACGCTGCCTGCCGTCCTAGAGCCCAACGGAATGAACTTTTGGACTCCCCAGACACAAGATACAGAAATAAAATGCAAGGCTCCCTATTATTACAAAGATAAGAAGATACAGGGGTTCCGCAATTCACATTGGATTGTCGGAGGGTGTACACAAGATTACGGTTCCATGACCTTGATGCCTGTATCGGGTACACTGAAATATCTCCCCCAAGACCGAGGAAGCCTGTTCTCTCACCAAGAAGAAACAGCAACGCCTGCCTATTACTCCGTCCTTCTCAAAGATTATTCCATTTTTGCAGAAATGACCGGACGTTCCCGTTCAGCCATTTTCCGATTCACTTATAACCAACCGGAAGATGCTTATCTCATAGTCAATCCTAACAGCGATGAAGGAGAAGGATATATTGAAATCGATACTATAAAAAAACAGATACGCGGATACAATCCCGTACACCGTATCTATCAAGGCTGGGGAGCCCCCGCCGGATACAACGGGTACTTTGTCATTGAATATCAAAATGAAATAGAGGAATATGGTACATTCCGGCATGACAGTCTCTTCGCCGGACAACGACAGATAGCCGATGGAACAGGTATAGGTGCATATCTCCGGTTCAAAATACACCCAGAAGAACCCGTATTAATCAAAGCCGCTTCCTCTTTTACTGACATGGAAGGCGCTCAAAAGAATCTGGACACCGAGATACCTCATTGGGATTTTGACCGCACCCGGCAGGAACTGAACTCCATCTGGGAACAAAGGCTTTCACAAGTTACAGTACAGACAAACAACCGAAACGATAAAGAGAAATTTTACGGAGCACTCTACCGTGCCTCATTCCTGCCACGTACATTCAATGATGTAGACGGGCGCTACCCTTCTTTCTCCACAGGACACCCGTTCAGACAATCAGCCAACGGTAGAAATTACTATGAAGATTACAGTATGTGGGATACTTACCGTGCTCTCCATCCGTTAATCAATATCCTGACCCCAAAGAAAGCCGGAGACATGATGCAATCATTGGTGGACAAATATGAACAAAGTGGCTGGCTGCCTATATTCCCTTGTTGGAACAGTTATACCGCAGCCATGATAGGCGATCATTGCATCTCCGCACTGGGAGATGCCTATATCAAAGGAATCCGTAATTTTGATATCAACAAAGCTTGCGAAGGAATGCTCCGGAACGCATTCAAGACCCCCTCCACCTATGAAGAATACAAAAACGGAATGGGACGACGCGCCTTGAATTCTTATCTGAAATATGGATACATTCCTTTGGAAGACAGCGTACCGGAAGCCTTTCACACCTGCGAACAAGTATCACGTACTTTAGAATATGCATACGATGATTTCGTATTGGCCCAAGTTCTGCAAAAGTTGGAAACATCAGATGATAACTTTCCTGATCCACAAAAAACAGAACTTTATGATACACTAATGATACGTGCACGATATTACCGTAACGTAATAAACCCTGGCACCGGATATGCCCAAGGCAGATACGCTGACGGCAGTTTCCTCAGCGATACCGGTAACGCTTTTTCCTTCACTCGCTTCATCACCGAAGGAGCTCCCTGCCATTATACTTGGTATGCCCCCCATGATGTATACGGACTGATGGAATGTATGGGTGGAAAAGAAAAATACATCGCCAAACTGGACTCCATGTTCAGCGAACACCGCTACTGGCACGGCAACGAACCTTGCCACCAGATAGCCTACCTCTTCAACTATGCCGGACAGCCTTGGAAAACCCAACGCGAGGTGCGTCATATTATGGAAACAGAATATCTGAATGCTCCCGGTGGACTGTCAGGTAATGATGACGCAGGGCAAATGTCTGCCTGGTATGTATTTTCTGCTATGGGATTCTATCCGGTATGTCCCGGTACACCTTATTATATAATAGGAAGTCCTTCTTTTCCCCGGATGAGCATCTGTTTGGAAAATGGAAAGACGTTCACCATACTGGCCCACAACGCTAATGAAAAGAATGTATACATCCAGTCGGCGCGCCTGAACGGAAAAGAGTATGACAAGAATTACTTTACACATCAGGATATAGTACAGGGAGGAACGTTAGAGTTCCAGATGGGACCGAATCCGAACCCGAACTGGGGAGCATCTACCCTCAGCCTACCTCCAGAGACAATGAAATAAACGTCAAAAATAAAAAAACATAGATATGAAGAAACAACCTATTATCAGCCTCTTATGCTGCTTTCTGTTATTCGTAGCAGGATGCAGCACCCCCCATCAGGGAAATACGTATGACATTATAGCCTTTGGAGCCAAAGGAGATGGCAAAACAGATGATGCCGCCGCTATACAACGCGCCATCAATGCCTGTTCCGCTGCCGGTGGAGGAACCGTAATCATTCCTGCCGGACACACCTTTCTATGTGGCCCACTGCAACTGGCATCCTATGTGAATCTCCATTTGGAACCCAACTCCCGATTGCTGGCCAACCCCGATGAAAGCATCTATACAGAAAGCGCATTCCGCGAAAACCGTGGCGAAGGAATGATGTGGATCAGTGGAAAAGACTTAAAACAAATATCCATTACCGGTACAGGAGAAATAGACGGAAACGGAATCGCCTTCATGGGCAAAGAGCTGGATGATTCCTACGAGCTGAAGCCCGTCACTGATTTTGACCCACGCCCACATGTGCTTACCCTTATCAATGTAGAGAAGACCGTTATCCGTGACATCACGATCCGGAACAGCGCCTATTGGACAATACACCTGATAGGCTGTTACGATGCCTTGATTGACGGCATCTCTTTATTGAATAATCTAAAAATACGCAACGGTGACGGTATTGATGTGGATCACTCCAAAAAAGTACGTATAGCGAACTGCTTCATTGAATCGGGCGATGACTGCATTTGCCTGAAGAATCGTCGGGAATTTGAAGAATATGGCTCTTGCGAAGATATTGTAGTGACTAATTGTGTCATGACTTCACGCTCATGCGCTATTAAGATAGGCTCGGAAAATATGGACAAGATTGATAATGTATTATTCAATAATTGCATTATCAAAAACAGCAACCGGGGCATCGGCATACAAAACCGGGATGAAGGTACTGTGAGCAATGTCATTTTCTCCAATATATTAGTAGACTGTATGTTCTATTCTGATGTATGGTGGGGTAAAGCGGAACCTATCTATGTCACCTCATACCCTCGTGCCGTAGGCAATCATAAAGATGCAGGCTGGCGTTTCCCCAAAGGTGCAACGAAAGGACACTCGGGAGAAGTCAGCAACATTTTCTTCAATCAGATTAAATGCACTAGTGAAAACGGCATTTTCGTAGGGGGAGACACTCCGGAGAAGGTGCACCATATCTATTTTGATGAAATAGATGTCAAGTTGTTAAAACGTACCGGTTATGAAGGCGGTGTGTATGACAAACGTCCTTGTAACGGAGATGGTTTTGTATATGACAAGACTTATGCTTTCTATCTGGACACCGCTTCGGATATTCGGATTACCGGCTGTAACATTTATTGGGCCTTCCCTCAATTGACACAAGCCGGAGGAGATATCAAAGAGAAGAATACAATACGTGTAAAAATAAACAAGAAATAATTATGACCCACATTCCATTCAAAGTTTCTTTGTTAAGACTGGTCTTCCTGCTGCTGCCCGTGACGGTCGCGGCACAGGAAGCCAGACTTTCTGATTACGTAGATCCCAGAATCGGTTCGGAAGGACTGGGACGGGTATTTATCGGCCCCTCCTGCCTTATGGTATGGTGAAACCATCGCCCGATTGCACTGTCCATCCCAATAGTGGTTGGCTGCCTATGCCCGAACAAGTTAACGGGTTCTCCCAAGTACACGTCAGCGGGACAGGAGGAGGTCCTAAATATGGCAACATACTTGTCATGCCTTTTGGCAAAGGTATGGATCAGCTCAATCATATAGACTATCGCAAAGATGAAACAATCCGCTTGGGCTATTATGCTACCGAATTCCAGAGAACAGGCATATATACTGAAATAACAACTGCTCCACGCGCCTCATTCTACCGATTCACCTATCCCGAAGATTCCTTAAAATCCCTGTTGGTTGACGCCGGCTTCTTCCTGGGTGAACAACCGACCCCCGATGCCCGCGAAGCACAACAATTTGTAGGTTCGGAAATTCAAATCATATCCGATCACGAAGTAATGGGATATACCCGTATTCGCGGAGGTTGGAATAACGGACGTGCCTACACCGTTTATTTTTATGCAGTAACCGACCATCCCTTTGTACAAACGGCCACATGGAAAGGAAGCCAGATCAGCAATGAACGATACCAGCCAGACTCCCAACAAAAAACCGGAGCTTTGTTGCGTTTCCCTTCTTCTGCAAATACCATTCAACTGAAAGTCGGAATTTCATTTATCAGTCTCTCAAAGCCAGAGAGAATGTATGGAACGAAATACCTCATTGGTCATTTGAGGACACCCGGCAAGCCTTATTGGCACAATGGGAAAACTTATTGCAACGCATTGATATAGCCTCAAATACACCCGAAAAATATAAGCGTATGTTTTATACCGGTATCTATCATACCATGTTAATGCCTGTAGACCGTACCGGTGAAAATCCATTATGGAGTGATCCGGAACCTTATTATGATGATTTTTATGCTATCTGGGACACCTACCGCACCTCAACTCCACTTATCACACTGATTGACCCTCAAAGAGAAACAGACATTGTACGTTCACTGATCAATATCTATAAACGGGACGGCTACATGCCTGATGCACGAAGCGGAAATTGTAACGGACGGACACAAGGCGGCTCCAACGCCGAAATTGTTATAGCCGATGCATTTGTAAAAGGACTACCAAACATAGATTACCATCTGGCTTTGGAAGCTATGCTGAAAGATGCGACCATACCGCCCGGAGGTAACGAAGAAGCGGAGGGAAGAGGCGGACTGATTCCTTATCTGGAATTGGGATATATTCCATACGGTATTCCCCGAGCCGGAAACCGCACAATAGAATACTCCTATTGTGATTATACCATAGCCTTAGTAGCAAAAGGACTAGGCAAGACAGACTTGTACCAGCAATACTTGAAACAATCTTCCAACTGGAAGAACTTGTGGCGGGCCGATTATGAACATGCAGGAGTCAAAGGATTCATACTTCCCCGGGATAAAGAAGGAAACTGGTTAGACAAAATACCTTTCGGAAACTCCCATATCCAGAAACCCACCTTCACATATACTCCCGTTACCTTTGAAGGTCCTTGGTATACTCCTTGGTGGAACATGTTCTTTTATGAAGCCTCCTCCTGGGAATATTCACTCAGCATTCCGCATGACGTACCCGGACTCATTGAACAATGTGGCGGAAAAGAGAAGTTTGACGAACGGCTGGATATTTTCTTTGACAAGGGTTTCTTCAATGTGAATAATGAACCTCCTTCCTCACTCCCTGCCTATACCACTGGGTAGGGCGTCCGGATAAAAGCGGCGACCGCATCCATGAAATTATCCAGAAGAACTATAATGACGGTTCTGCCGGTCTTCCCGGAAATGATGACTCCGGAGCCATGTCATCGTGGTTGGTATTCCACATGATGGGGTTGTACCCCAATGCCGGACAAGACTATTATTTAATCCATACCCCTCTACTGACAGAGAGTCGTTTCCATTTACAGGAAGGCAAAACATTCACGATCAAAGCCGAAGGGCTTTCCGAAAAGAACAAGTATATCCGGTCGATATTATTAAATGGAAAGAATTATCCATATTCCGCCATCCGCCATAATGATATCATCAAAGGAGGTGAGTTGGTTTTAAAAATGGGCCCCAGTCCCGGTAACTGGGGGAGCAAGCTATTTCCTGAACCTAAAGAGTAACATACGATGAAGAAAAAACTTTTTATATGCTTTCTGCTTATCGGCAACCTGATGGGAAATGTAATGGCACAAGATATCATTACCAACCCTCTGTTATTTGTATTCAAACTGCATGGACAAACCCGAAAGTACCAATTTACTTTCAATCAGTCCAACGACACCCTTTATCTGCATTGGGGAATTGAAAGAAACACCCGATGGCAATCAGGCAGCTACGCCATGCCCCAAGAAGCTTTAAAAACGGCGGTCAGACTAAGCTTCTTACAGCCGGAAGACGGACAGCATATCTGTCTCTCCATTCAAGAAACCTTTGCCCTACTTTCAGCAACCGCTTTTCAGGAATTGAAAAGCCAAAAGGCATTTCATTATAATCAGACAGAATACCAACTGGCTGATACCAAGTCACAAGCTATGGGCTATTCCTTACTGCATGTAAACGACTCAGTAGACGGATGCGAAATGTGGATTATGGATAATCCGGATTTCCCTCTGATATGGGAAATACAAAATAATCCGCTCGGCATCAATTGGAAAGTAGCTCCCATAGCTCTCCCCGCACACAATCTGAAAGAAGAAATCATCCAAAGCCCGGAAAAAATGGGCAGCATCTATTATGCTTATCCCACACCAAACGGCATACAAACTCCGGTACCCGAAGGTTACAGTCCTTTCTACGTCAGCCATTACGGACGCCATGGGTCCCGCTGGATGACTTCGGACGAACGTTATCTAGAAGTCATTCGTGTTTTTGATACGTTTCACAATAAATCAGGACTTACCGATTAGGTGAAGATGTGAGGCTCAGACTCCAGAAAGTATGGGAAAATGCCCGTGGGCGCGGAGGAAACCTGACCCCATTAGGAGAACGACAACATAAAGCCATTGCCAAACGGCTTTATCAACAATATCCCCATATATTCCGGGACAGCGCCAACATATCAGCACGTTCGAGCGTTTCCGTACGTTGTATCATGAGCATGTCCGCATTCACAGAACAACTGAAAGAACTAAACCCCTCCCTCCAGATCACCCGCGAAGCCAACCAAAGACACATGGACTACATTGCCTATACTTCACCCGAAGCCGAAAAGCTGGGTTCGGCAAGTGCGCCATGGAGAACAGCTTTCCATACATTCGAAGAAAATCATATTCATCCGGAACGTTTAATCACTTCACTTTCAAAAATCCCAAAGAAGTCAGGAATCCCCGTGAGCTCATGATGGGACTTTATTGGATTGCTTCCGACATGCAAGATGTAGAGTTGCCTCTATCCTTTTATGATTTGTTTGAAAAAGAAGAATTATTCGGTATCTGGCAGTCTGTGAATTATCGGATGTATATTTGCAATGCCAATGCTCCCGTCAATCAGGGAGCAGCCCCCGAGAGTGCAAAATCTTTATTGAAGAATATTATAGAAAGTGCCGACCGCGCCATCCGTGAAGGAACTCCTTGCGCCACCCTCCGTTTCGGACATGATACCAACCTGATCCGTCTGTTGGCACTCATGCAAGTAGAAGGATGCTCCAATCAAGAAACAGATCCCGACCGATATTACCTGGCCTGGCAAGATTTCCGTGTTTCACCTATGGGAGCCAACCTTCAATTAATCTTTTTCAAGAATAAACAAGGAGAAGTTATTGTAAAATTGCTACATAATGAAAATGAAGTCAAATTACCCATTGACAGCCCTATTGCTCCTTATTATAAATGGGAAACGGTGAAAGCATTCTACAATCATTTATAAACATACAAATTGAGAAACAGCAACTTTCCTTCAAAGTCCAATCTCCCTATTAACTAAGGCTTTTCTTGCCTACAATTAAGCCTTTTCTTACGGTTACCTACTACAGACTCCCTCAATGGACCGTAGAGTCCATTGCAGCAGACTGTATAGTCCACCCAAGCAGACCTTACAGTCCACTGGCGGAGTCTGTAGCAGATGACTGTAAAAAAAGCTTAACTATATGGAAGAAACGGCTTACACAACCACTCTATTCCGGTTTTATCTTTTTCAGATAATCAGAAGGAGCCATACCGAATTCATCTTTAAAACACTGACGGAAATAGACCGTACTGTTAATTCCCACCTTGAATGCAACCTCTGAAATATTGTATTTCCCTTCTAATAACAGACGTTCCGCATATTGCATCTTTATTTTGCGGATATATTCATTGGTGGAAAGTCCGGTCAATGCCTTCATCTTCCGATATAGGTAGAATTACTCATACACATGGCGTCCGACAAATAACCGATATCAATTTTCTCAGAAGAAAGACGATCTTCAATCAGCTTGTTAATCTTCTCAAGGAACTCATTATCCAATTTATTCATAGACTCAGTTACTGCCGCACGTTTGTCAATGAGTATGGAATTCGTATTAAAACGCTCTGCCAACAACTTGCGGGATTCAAGCAAATTATGGATACGGCTATGCAACAAAGTAGCACTGAAAGGCTTTGTCAGATAAGAGTCAGCACCTACTTGATACCCTTCTTCCTTATCTTGCAAAGAATCCTTTGCCGTCAGCAAAATAATGGGAATATGGCTGGTACGCAAGTCTTCTTTCAATTTCCGGCACATCACGATACCGTTCATCACCGGCATCATGATATCACTGACTATAATATCAGGAATGCAGCCCAACGCTTGTTCCAAACCTTGTTCACCATTGGCGGCAGTCCTCACTTCAAAATCGTCCGAGAAAGATTCTACAATATAATCACAGATGTCCCTATTATCTTCCACTATCAGCAGAATACGCTTACCACTATGCACAGGTTCTATATTTTCTTCTTTTTCGTCCTTTTCATCGGAAGTTTTCTCCGTCGAGTCAGCATGCAGCACATGAGGATACGTGTTATCCGTCAGCAGACTGACATAAAAAGTACTTCCCACATTCAAAGAACTTTCAACCCTGATCTCCCCCTCATGCAAAACTACCAGGTTCTTTACCAGAGCCAGACCAATACCTGTTCCTGAAGCCTGATGTTCGCTTCCCTCTTGATAATAACGGTCAAAAATATGAGGCAATGCATCGGGAGCAATACCGAAACCGGTGTCACTCACACTGATTTCCGTATGGTGTATATTATTCCGGACCACCTGATGTAATCCTAAAGTTATAGTTCCTTTCTCTGTATATTTTATAGCATTGGAGATCAAATTATCCAGTATAATCGTTACTACCTCCTTATCAAAAACAAAGACATATCTTCCTGCTCAATCTCAAGACAGAAATCAATCTCAGGTTTCCGGTTCAATTCCTTATACTTCAGTCCGATCTCGTGTACAAGGGCTGCCAGATTGTCACGACTTACACATAATTTCTTGTTTTGGGTTTCCGTTTTTCTGAACTCCAGTATCTGATTAATCAGGTTCAACAACCGGATGGCGCTTTGATGGATAACCGATATTTTCTGTGAATCTTTCCCTGATAAAGAATTACTTTTCTGCATATCTTCCAACGGTCCCAGAATCAACGTCAAAGGGGTACGCAACTCATGTGTGATATTGGTATAGAAACGTAAACGCTCATTATTCAGCTCCTGTTCCTGTTCATGATTTTTCTTCTCCAACTCATAGAGAGACTCCATATCCAGTTTCTTTTTATAGGCATGAAGAATAAAATACAGGACAGAAACACCCGAAAGAATATAAAATAACTTGGGCCACCACGTAAGCCATACAGGCGGGTCAATACGGATATCCAGAGAAGCTATCTCATCCGCCCATTCCTGATTCCGTATTCTTGTCTTTACCTGAAAACAATAATTTCCCGGAGGTATATTACGGAAAGTCACATTATTAGGATCGGTTACTGTATACCATGAATTTTCCAACCCTTTCAACATATAAGCATATTCCACTTGATCGGCCAAGGCATAATTCTGTATATTGAAGGTGACGCTGAAGTTATTTTGCATATAGCTTAAACGTACTTCCGACTGGCCTTCAAGCGCCATCACCTTTTCATTACTGTCCGTATCACGCAACGGGCCGAATATACGCATCTCCGTAATAATTGCAGCAGGTGACTCTCGTTTTTCCAATACCTGATCTGGATTAAAACGGCATAAGCCATTGATTGAGCCAAAATAAAGTGTTCCATCCTTAGCTTCCGCCACACTTCCACTCATGAAATTGCCCATAGGCACATTATCCCAATGATCGTAATTATAGAAAACCTCCTTGTCTTTCAACAAGCAGCTGATACCTTTATTGGTGCTCACCCATATATTTCCATGATTATCTTCCGTAATGGCACGTATATGGACATTGGACAAACCCTCCTCACTGCGATATACTTTATAGTCCCAACTCTGAGAGGATGGAAAACAAACCAGACCTTCTCCCGTTCCTATCCACATTCTGTTCTGACTATCCATATAAACAGTATTGATAGTATTAGAGGGAAAAAGAGAAGTCACGTTAAAAAGTTTAACGCACTGAAAATGTTCATCAAAAACCCCTAATCCTCCTCCGAAAGTACCAATCCATAAACGATTAAGATTATCTTTCGAGATACATCTCACCAGATTATTCTCTACTGTATAATGATCTGCAATGCCTTTATCATGCAAGCGTACCTTATAGATGCCATTACTAGTTCCTATCCATACATATTCTGCATCTTCATACAGTGCACGCACATCTTCCCCTGTTTTATCTTTAGGAAAAATCTGGTGAAAACTTTTCTTTTTCACATCATAAAAATCCACTCCTCCCATAAACGATCCAAACCAAAGGTTTCCTTCCGAATCACAAAGTGCAGCCTGTATGGAATTATCAGTCAAATCACCGGTTTCTTCTTTATAAACCGCCACCCGCTTGCCTTTATCAAATACATTGATGCCTCCCCCATCGGTTCCGATCCATAACTTTCCATCCCTTGCTACGCATACACTACTTGCTGTCTTATTATTCAGGCTACTACCCGAATGCTGGATAGGAGAATAACTATAAACATTAAAATAGGAAGATTCATGGCTAAGAAAATTAATTCCACCTCCCCACATACCAGCCCATACATTTTTAAAGGAGTCCTGAAACAAACAACGTACAGTAGAATTAGAGAGACTGTATTCATCATCCCCTTCCTTTATATATTGAAAACGCACTTGGTCAGGAGAAAGAAACATACGTTGCGTTAAATCCAAAATGGCTATTCCTCCAAATTCCATGGCAATCCAAAGTTTATTCCCATCAAATTGTCTGATATCAAATACGGTATGAGGAACCCCGTCCTCACTATGATGAAAATGGATAAAATTTTCGGCTTCCGGATTGAACAGTGCCAGCCCCCGGTCTGTTCCCAGCCAAATATTACCGCTTAAGTCCTTATAAATGCAAGTTACCCATTACCTGGCAAACTGACCGGATCTTCAGGGTCATGCATAAAGTTCTTTACTTTTTTATCTTTAAGAGACAACACACTGAATCCATGATGCACATGCCCCATATACAACTTTCCATCTCCTCCATCAACAACCGACCAAATATTATCGCTAGCCAATCCCGGAACTGTTTGAGTATTGTAATGAATGAATTTTCCAGCCTTTTTATCGAAATAATCTACTCCCCGCCAATATGTCGTAATCCAAAGATTACCATCTGTAGCTGCCACAATCTTAGTAACATCATCCGTTATCAGACTTTCGGGGTTCTCGCCATCATGCCTATAGCAAAGAAAAGTGTTATTTACATAGTCATACGCATTCAGACCGGCCCTTTGCGTGCCTATCCAAAGGATAGAATCCTGAGGATCATCCAACAAACAATTCAGTTCATTGCCTGTTATACCCTGCCTTGTCAAATCTTCATTCTTCAAATAAGTAATGAAACGGGTACCATCGAATTTGTTCAACCCTTCCTCCGTGGCAAACCACAGAAAGCCCTGTTTGTCTTGAGCAATGCTCACCACATAATTATTGGATAATCCCTTCTCTATACCAAGCTGCTTAACAGAATAAGGTTGTGCCAATGAAACAACCGACAGCAGCAAGAGCCAAAGTACGAATATCTTTCTCATAGCATCAGTGTACACATTGTTAAATAATATGGTTCAAAAATACAAATAAAGTCTGTATTTTAGATACATAAATCATGCATTGCAAGATTTACCTCCCTTTTCTGCAAGATTTATATCAGGATTTTAATTCTTCTTCACGTACATTTGCACCACTAACGAATTTAATTCGTCCTCTATTAGAGTAGATGTTTAATCTTCAAATACTAATAAAATATGAAAAAGAAACATTTGTATGGTGCCATGTTATGGGCTTTTCTTGTAACTGCAAACCTATGTACGGGATGTAGTGATGATAACGACTACCCCGATGTAGACGGGCAAAATCCAACAATGACATTAGCAACAGACCACATCGAGTCCGGAGCGGGACATCGATTTACTATTGAAGGGACATTAGAAGACAAAGACGGTATTGCTTCTATCAGCCTACAATGTGCCGACCTGCATTTGAACAAGACAATTGATTTAATCGAAATCTATGGTGTTCCGCAAGAGAGTTATGATTTAAGTTATTACTTTGACATAAACCGAAATGAAATCGGCGAACGTTTCACAGTCAAAGTTACTGTAACCGATGTAGGAGGACGCAGTATATCTCAAGATGTATTAATCACAATGGACGGAGATTTTGCAGCTCCGGTATTTTCTGCTGCCCCGGATGCCACTGTTACAGTATTAATGAAAAATGAAACGAAATTCAATCTTCGGTTCACGGCTACAGATGATCGTGCATTGGATTATGTCACAATTAATATTCCAGGTATAGACGGGTTTGACAACCGCCGTGTAGATGCTGATGGAAAAAGTTCATTGAACTTTGCCGAAATAATAGTATTCCCCAATGAACCGAAAAGTTATAATGTGACAATTACCGCTTTTGACAAGAAAGAAAACTCAACCACTACCACCAGTGTATTGAATATCTCAGAAATGCCGGATTTTCCCAAAATGTATCTGGCAGATGTGGCAACTGCCGAAGAACTGAATAGTGATATATTCGGGGTACCGATGGTAATTGAACATACAGGTGAATATCAGTATAAAGCAAATTATTACTGTCAAAAAGCCGGAACTAAAATATTCTTCTTACCACAAAAGAGTGACTTCACTCCTATTTGTTTCGGGCTTGATCCAGAGGATAACACCAAACTGACAGACGATCCCGAAACAGCAATGCCAATCGTACTTGACCAAGCCAATGTTTACTATGAAATTAATATTGATGTGAAGAACAGTACATATAATCTGAAAACTTACTCAATTGCCGATGCTGTAGACCCCATACCTCACACATACGGTTCTATCAGCCTTGACACATGGGGTGACGGTGGTTCGTGGTTACAGGAATTCTATTTCGGATATATGACCAGTAGCCCAACTGAAGTCCTGCGTTTCACTCAAGATAAGACCAATCCTCACCTGTTCTATTTGGATACCCCCCTATTCCTGGAGGCAGGTACTAAAATGAATTTCGTTATTCATAACTGGCACTCCGACGGATGGTGGAATTATTGCACGTGGCGTGTAGACAACTCAGACGAACCGGAGATCTTCGGATATTATGGTAAAGAAGCCAAATATACCAATCCGGCATGGACCAAACCCGATCATGTAGGTGACAATTGGGCAAAACCAACAGTGAACGTCACAGGGAATTATAAACTTATATTCGACGCTCATTTGGAAAGAGCTAAACTCATTCCGGCCAATTAACAAGTAACATTAGATTTAAGATATGAAAAAGCAAATATTATTATTGTGTCTTGCGCTGACAAGTCTATGTAGCTATGCGCAGACCATCACTGTAAAAGGTGTAGTAACCTCGGCTTCAGATAAAGAACCGATGATTGGTGCAACAGTGCAAGTAAAAGGTACAGGTACAGGTACTATTACAAGTATTGATGGTGATTATTCACTAAACGATGTTGCCAAGGATGCCGTACTTGTGTTCTCCAGCATAGGATATGAGACTCAAGAAATAAAGGTAAACGGACAAACCGTTATCAATGTAGTGCTGAAAGATGCCAGTGAATTACTGGACGAAGTAGTGGTTATTGGTTATGGAGCCGTGAAAAAAAGTGACCTGACCAGTTCTATATCTACCGTAAAAGGAAAAGAAATTACCGAAACTGTAACCGGTAATGCAATGGACGCCTTGCAAGGTAAAATCAACGGTGTTCAAGTAACCAGTGGTGGTGGTCCGGGCGCACAACCAAAAGTTCTAATCCGTGGTGTAACAACAGTAAACGGAACCGATCCTTTGTATGTAGTAGATGGCATGCCGGTAGGTACAAACATCAACTTCCTAAACAGTAATGACATTGAATCTATGGAAGTTTTAAAAGACGCTTCGGCTGCTGCCATTTACGGAACACGTGCTTCTAACGGTGTCATTCTAATCACAACCAAAAAAGGAATGGCAGGAAAAACAAATATCAGTTTTAATGCATCTGCAGGTTTCCAAACATTGTCAAAACCCAAAATGCTAATGCCGCCGAATATAAAGAAGTATTCAATACCCGATACACAAATGACGGAGGAACTTCTATTTGGAATGATACAGGCGCTACTACCAATCCCGGAGGAACAGACTGGTGGGACGAAGTAATCAACAAAACTGCTTTAGTGCAAAATTACTCACTCAATATCTCCGGTGGTTCAGACAAACTGGTTTATAACCTGAGTATGGGTTACTACCGTAACAATTCACAATATGACTATGGTTATTGGGACAAAATCAACGCACGCCTTAATACAGAATATACATTTAATAAATATGTAAAAATGGGTTTCGACATTGCCCCACGTGTAGAATCATGGGATGATACCCCCGATCTTTTTTCAGCTGCCATGTCTATGGACCCACAACTCCTATATTCAAGCCGGAAGATCAATGGGTGGATAACGAATTCAATAACTATCAGCGTTCTTACAACAACCAGGAGTGGAACCCTGCCGGTTCATTGGCTCGCCAAAATTCCCACTCCCGTGAAATGGGTACAATTGTAAATACTTATTTACAGATAAACCCTATTCAAAAACTGACCCTGCGCACGCAGTTCGGCGCTAATGCACACTTCCGCCGTACAGACAAATTCACTCCTGAATTCTATATTGATGCTTTGGAACAATCTACATTAAGTAATGTTTCCCGTGAAATGCAGGAATGGCTTGATTGGAACTGGACTAATACTGCTACTTACATCACGACTTTTGCAGAAAAGCATAATATTAATGTAATGGGTGGCTTTACAGCTGAACGCTTTGCTGAATTCCAATCAAAAGCCTCACGTGACGATGTTCCTAATAATATGGATCAAATGCAGGAAGTAAATGCCGGTACACAAAACCAAAAGTCAGAAGGTAAAACTGCTTACAGCACATTAGTATCTTATTTAGGACGCGTGATGTATAACTATGACAATCGTTACTATCTAACAGCTTCTATTCGTGCAGATGGTTCTTCTCGTTTCCCCAAAGGAAACAAATATGCCATCTTCCTTCTGTTTCTGCTTCATGGCGTATCATCAGTGAAAGTTTCATGCAAGACCAGAAGATTTTCAGTAACTTGAAATTACGCGGAGGTTGGGGACGTGTAGGTAATCAAAACATAGATAATGATGCTACGCTGACTTTGTTAGGACAATCTGATTATGTATTCGGTACAGCTCCAGGACGTGTTTCAGGTACTATGGTATCAGGCGTTGGCAATAATTTGCTAAAATGGGAAACAGTAGAAGACTGGAACGTAGGTGTGGATATGTCCTTCCTTGACTCCCGTCTAGACATAACCTTTGAGTATTTCCAAAAGAAATCTTCTGATATGCTCTATCAGAAACAAAATATCTTCGCCATCGGATACCCCGACTGGAACAGTACAGTATGGATGAATATAGGTAGTATGAAAGCTAGCGGCTGGGAATTAAGTCTGAACTGGCACGACAAAGTAGCAAACTTCCGATATAATGTGGGATTGAACCTTTCCGCAGTGAAAAATAAAGCTGTTAAATTCTCCGGTGACGGTCCTATCCAACTGGAGGTTTCAACAGCGACCAAATTATCCGTAATGAAGACGGTGGCTTGATTTCACGCTTCTACGCTACGTACCGATGGTATTTTCCAAAATTGGGATGAAGTTTATGCTCACACCAACGAAAATGGCAAGCTGGTACAATCCAATGCCCAACCCGGTGACATTCGCTTTAAGGATTTGAATCATGACGGAGTTCTAGATGAAAATGATAAAACATGGATCGGTAACCCATATCCCGATTTGATGGTAGGTTTGAACTTGGGTTTCAGCTATAAAAACATCGATTTCACAGCCAACTTCTATGGTACATTCGGTAATGATATTTTCAATAAGACCAAAGGTTTATACTCCGGCGTAAGTGGGCAAAACGTTTGGGCAGGTACATTGCAGAAAGCATGGCATGGCGAAGGAACCAGCAACGATATTCCTCGTCTGTCCTACAATGATTTGAATCAGAATTACACACGCGTTTCAAGTTTCTTTGTAGAAGACGGCTCTTATATGCGTTGCAAACTATTACAAGTGGGTTACACACTCCCCAAGAAGTGGTTGAACAGAACCGAATTGCGTCTCTCATTGTCGGCTCAAAATCCTTTCACTATCACCAGCTACTCAGGTATGGATCCTGAACGTCCACAGATTGGTAAAGATGGCAGTGTAATTGAAACCGGTATTGACGGCATCGCTTATCCTAACCCACGTACTTCTTATTTGGAATTGATTTAAAATTTTAACCCTCAAGGTATAAACCATGAAAAGATATTAACAATATTAACAATGATTGCCTCGCTGACATTCACTTCTTGTGAGGATTTCCTAACAGAGGAAGTGCGCGGGCAACAAAATTTGGATACTTATTTCCAAAGTGCAGAAGAAGCCGAAGCATTTATTACTGGTTGTTACCAGGCCATTACTTTTGGCGGATGGTGGAATATCAACACAGTATGGTTGCTTTCCGAGATGTGTAGTGATGACGGTTGGATGGGCAATACCAGCCAAAGTCAAAGTGACTATATTTCTTTGGCCCACTATCAAGGTACCGGACAAAGCAATGGTGCCATCTCCAACTTTTGGCAGTATCGATACAAAGGCATTCTACGTTGCAATATCGCAGTGGAACGCATTTCACAAGCTGATTTCTCAGATGAAGAAATGAAGAACCGGCTTGTAGCCGAAGCACGTTTTCTCCGTGGATACTTCTATTTTGAACTTGTGAAGAATTTTGGTGGTGTGCCTCTCATTACAGGCTTCCTGTTGCCCGAAGAAATACAAGGTATTACCCGCGCTTCGGCCGAAGATGTATATAAGTTCATTGAAGATGATTTAAAAGCCGCTGCTGATGTGTTGCCACAACGTAGTCAATATGCTGCTACAGATATGGGACGCGCTACCCGTGGAGCTGCATTAGGCTATTGGGAAAGGTTTACCTCTACCAAAGCAAATGGCAAGAGGCACATGATGTATTGAAAACAGTCATCGACGAAGGTGAATATAAATTACTCGACAACTTCGGTGATGTATGGGATGTTGACCATAACAATAGCGAAGAAAGTCTGTTTGAAGTACAATATATGTATGATGGAACTTATGCATTGGGTGGTTCTTTGACTGTTATTACCGGTGCCCGTAGTGGCCCCGGCGACGGATGGTCTTGGGGACAGCCAACCGCCAACCTTGAACAAGCCTACATCGATGCAGGAGATACAGAACGTTTACGTTGGACCATCATTAAAACGGGTTGTACAGAAATTGCCGGAGAGAATAACTTCGACAAGTTCGTTGAAAACAACACAAAAATCGCCAATTATAAAGATTATATCGAAAAGTACGGTTGGGATCCCGAATGTTATATTATAGATCCGTCACAACATAAATCAGCACGTATTGTCCGGAAGTATTTTGTACCTATTGAAAAACGTCCGGAAGTATACAATATCGACAAAATTCCATTAGATCATCGTATCTTACGCTATGCAGATGTATTGTTGATGTATGCTGAAGCCTGCAACGAATTGGGCGAAGATGGTACAGCACGTACTACTTAATGAGGTACGGAATCGTGTAAAATTACCTGCTGTCACATCCAATGGGAACGAGCTTCGCAAAGCTATCCGGCTAGAACGTCGTTTGGAACTGGCATGGGAACAAAACAGAATCTATGATATCCGCCGTTGGACAGATGACAATGGCAAGAAAATGATTTGTAACCTGATGGGAGCAAACGGTACATTTGTAAAATACAATACAGATCCCGCTACCCGCGACATTTACGAATGGGAAAATCAAGGTGAGGCAAGTGATAAAGGAATCAGCTTCAACGAAAACCGGGATATGGTATTCCCGATACCTTTATATGAGATTACAATGTCTAATGGTTCTATCACCCAAAATCCGGGCTGGAATTAATCATTTTCCAAAAAGAACAGATTGTTACAGGAATTAAACATTCAATAGGTCTTTATATTCTGTCGCGGATAGTTTGCTAGGATTATCCGCGACTATTTTTAATCCATCTAAAATAATGAAACTAAAATATATTTTTACTCTTCCACTGTTCTTTTCTACTGTAGCCTGCAGTGACGATTCTCCCCAAACACCGGATACATCGGGGCAACCGGACAACAGCATAAACGTAGAAAAAACAGTAACCATAGATGCCGGACAATCTTTCAGACTCTGACAGGATTTGGCGCATCAGATTGTTGGGCACCTGCCTTCGTAGGAAAAAGCTGGATAACGAATCGTGACAAAATCAGTGAACTGCTATTCTCTTCTGAAATACAATCAGGACAACCTAAAGGTATAGGACTCTCCATGTGGCGTATGAATCTAGGTGGTGGCAGTGCAGAACAAGGTGAAGCAAGTGGAATAGAAGACAAATCACGCAGAGCAGAATCTTATCTGACTGATGACTTAACATTAGACTGGACACGCTGTAAAGGGCAGCGCTACTTCTTGCAGCGTGCCAAAGAGTTTGGTTGTCAGAGTATAGTACTTTTCAGCAATACCCCTCCTGTACAATATACCTCCAACGGAAAAGGATTCTCCAATAGCGGAGGAATTTCTAATTTGAAGGATGAACGTTATACGGACTTTGCCAGATACATGTCAGATGTAGCAAAATACTATGTAAACGAAGGATATCCAGTGACACATATCTCACCAGTTAACGAACCCCAATATAAATGGGACAGCGGCCAGGAAGGCAGCGGATGGACTAATGATGAAGTAGCCAGACTTATACGTGAATTGGATACCGCCATCACTTCTGCCGGTCTTTCTATTGATATTCTTCCAGGGGAATCTGGAGATTATGAATATCTCTACAAATTTAAGAATGATGCCGCCCACAGTAACGTACTTTCAGCATTTTTCACACCTGGAACTTCCACCTATATAGGCAACCTGACTCATGTAAAGAAACTTATCTGCGGCCACAGCTACTGGACAGATGGCACATGATGGTATGCGTAATGTCCGGAAACAACTGGCCCAAGCAGCCCAACAATATGATGTAGAAATATGGCAAAGTGAGTGGAGTATGTTAGGCGACGGATACAGCTCTTCCGAGTTTATAGGCTATGACCAAGCAACCGAAATGGACATTGCACTTTATATGTCAAAAGTAATACACAATGACCTAACTATAGCAGGAGTTTCCTCCTGGAGCTACTGGACCTCAATGGATATCCCCCGCTGGGGACACAAAAACCGCTTCTTACTGATTTCACTGGAACCCTCCGATGGAGTTTATGGGGATATAGAGAAAGAAGGCACTTATAAAGCTACTCCCACACTTTGGGTATTAGGTAACTACAGCCTATTCATCCGACCGGGTTATCGCCGTATCATGCTTAACATGAATGAATCATCCAGTTTCTTCGGGTCAGCATGGATTTCACCGAAAAAAGATAAAATTGTTGCTGTTTATACCAATCTATCAGAAAAAGGAGTCCGGCTAAACGAAATTCATAAAGAATGGGTAAGTGAAATAAGCTCCATCACTACTTATATAACAACAAATAACAAAAATTTGCAAGAGGTACACGTCACGGCAGACCAACAAGTAATTGTGCCTTCGGAAAGTGTTACAACTGTCATTTATAATCTGAAATAATCCCTCAACTTTATGAAATACAAAGCATTATTATTCTCTTTATTTGCAACAGCAAACCTGTTTGCTCAGCATCCTGCCATTCACTTTGAAATAGAAACAGACCAACCCTGTCAAACCATGGACTATTTCGGAGCATCAGACTGTTGGAGCATGCAATTTATAGGCTTATGGCCACAAGAAAAACAAAACCAAGTAGCCGACTGGCTGTTCAGTACGGAAAACCATGAAAACGGACAACCTAAAGGAATCGGTCTGTCTTTATGGCGTTTCAATGTAGGAGCGGAAGCGCGGAACAAGGAGAAGTCAGCCAGATAGCCTCTCCCTGGATGCGTGCCGAATGTTTCCTTCAGGCAGATGGTAACTATAATTGGAATAAACAACAAGGGCAGCGCAACTTCCTGCGTCTGGCAAAAGAACGGGGTGTAAACAAATTTTTGGCATTTCTTAATTCACCTCCCGTATATTTCACACAAAACGGTCTTGCCACCAACACAGGCCGTGGAGGAACCTTAAACTTAAAGGAAGAGCATTATAAGAATTTTGCCCATTTTCTTGCCAATGTCATAAAAGGGTGGAGAAACACGATGGAATCAAGTTCAATTACCTCTGTCCATTCAATGAACCCGATGGGCATTGGAACTGGATTGGCCCCAAACAAGAAGGTACACCGGCTACCAACCGCGAAATAGCCCGTGCCATACGCCTCATCAGTAAAGAGTTCGTAAATAACCAAATTGACACACAGATTCTAGTCAATGAGTCCTCTGACTATCGTTGTATGTTCGATACTCACATGACTAATTGGGAACGGGGGTATCAAATCCAGTCTTTCTTTAATCCGGACAGTACAGCCACCTATCTGGGTGATACTCCCAATGTTCCCCGGCTGATGGTAGGGCATAGTTATTGGACTAATACTCCTCTGAATAATTTACACGATATCCGTTGTCAATTAAAAGATACTTTAGACAAGTATAAGGTGGATTTCTGGCAGACAGAAACCTGTATCATGGGCAATGACGAAGAAATCGGCGGAGGCGGAGGATATGACTTCACCATGAAGACAGCATTATATGTAGCACGGATCATTCATCATGACATTGTATATGCAGGTGCTCGCAGTTGGCAATGGTGGCGATCTATCGGTGGAGATTATAAAGACGGATTAATCGTGAGTATAGTGATCCGACTTTTCTGAATGGTGAGGTGAAAGACTCCAAATTAATGTGGGCTTTGGGAAACTACAGTAGATTTATACGCCCGGGAGCTGTTCGGAAAGCAATTATAGCCAAAGACAACCAAGGGAAAATCATTCCTGAAGGCGATACGGATGTAACCGGACTAATGTGTTCAGCATACCAAAATACAGACGGAAAGGAGGTTTTCGTTATGATTAATTATGCAGCGGAAGATAAAGAGTTTACTTTCTATCAGCATAACGGAATTATAAAAAACTGGACAATCTATCGTACTTCGGATAAAGATGGAGAGAATCTTCTACCGGTAGGAAGCATCAAAAACCATGAAAAAGTTGTGATCCCGGCACGTTCCATTATTACGTTGGTCACTCAATAATACTCCAATATATAAAGAAATAAGGTTGGCTCTTTGTGAAGAGTTCAGCCTTATTCTCTTCTTAAAATACATTTCGGTTCTCAATCCTTCCTTTTTATACTGCTTTCCCTCACCTGCAAACAAGTAGGAACAATGATTTGCCTGATTTTTTTATCTCCCTTAATCTTATCAATCAACATCTGACATGCGGCTTCCCCCATCTTATAAGTCTGATGCGAAACGGCCGAAAGGCGAGGCACTACATAATTGGCATGTTGCTCATCTGTATACCCAATAAGCGCTATATCCTGAGGAATACGAAGATTATGATTTCTAATCACTTCCATAGCGGCAAATGCCAATGTATCATTCATGGCAAGAATTGCATCGGGAGGCTCCGGAAGCGATAATAAAATTTCTGTAGCTATTTTCCCTTCTTCAAAATCAATTTTCCGACACACAACCAAATCTTTCTCAATAGGTATCTTATTTTCCCTTAACGCTTCAAGGTAACCATGTTTTCTCTTTCTTACTATATCCAGATGGTTTGCACCACCGATAAAAGCAATCCGTTTGCTTCCATGATCCAACAAGTGCTGTGTCGCCATCTGAGCGGAATATACTCCATCAGCCACTACCGTAGAAAAACGGTCAGGCATGCAAACACGATCAAATAGAACAAGCGGCATATTCATATTATCCAAACTCAACCAATGGGCATAATCTGTTGTTTCTTGAGATAAACAACCTATAATACCTTCCACATGCATATTGACCAAATTCTCAATATTTCTTTTCTCATGGTCGTATGACTCATGGGAAGTCGTGATAATAACAAAATAGCCGTTTGCTATAGCGGTATCTTCTATACCACTTAAAATAGACGCAAAGAAATGAGTAACAATATCAGGTACAATTACTCCAATGGTACGGGGAGTATTTTTCCGGAGACTCATAGCAAAAGGATTGGGGTGATAATTCATCTCTTTTGCCAATTTTTGAGCTTTAATACAAAGTTCCCGACTGATTTCGGGACTATTTTTCAAGCACGGGATACTGTAGGTATGGATACACCTAATATCTGTGCCAAATCTTTCAATGAAGTACGTCTCGATTCTGCCATATCAATGCTGTAAACGGTGATTCACCTACAAAGAAAGCATATTCTCACCAATATACATACAAAGAGTGCATTTTTTAGTGATAAGATTAGTGGTAAATATTGCGATATGTACCCACTATTCACCACCAACCACTTATCACTAATAAATCGTTCCGCGCATCCGGTCTTCGAATGCAGCTAAAGCAGCCTTGGCGCCTTCCCCCATTGCTATAACTATCTGTTTATAAGAAACATCCGTTACATCTCCGGCAGCATAGATACCTTTTACAGAGGTCCGTCCATTTTTATCAGTCAGAATTTCACCCATGCGGTTCGTTTCCAGCAATTCTTTAAACAAAGCGCTATTGGCAGTCAAACCAATTTGGACAAAAATACCATCCAAGGCAAATATCTCTTCTTTTTCGGATGAACGGTCTTTCTTTATAAGCCCCACCACTTTATCACCGTTTCCTAACACCTCTACCGTTTGAGTATTAGTAATAATATCCACATTGGGCAGCTTTTAGCTTTCTCCTGCAAAACAGTATCCGCTTTCAAAGTATCCATGAACTCGAATACAGTCACTTTGGAACAGACTCCCGCCAAATCAATAGCAGCCTCAACCCCGGAGTTTCCACCACCTATGACTGCCACTTCCCTGCCTTTATAGAACGGTCCGTCACAATGAGGACAGAAAGCAACTCCATGACCGATGTATTTTTCTTCACCGGGAACATTCAATTTTCTCCAATTCGCCCCGGTAGCAATGATCAATACGGGAGCCTTGTACGTTTCTCCACCTTTCACAGACAACACTTTCATGCCCTCTGTCACTTCCACTTTCTCTATCCGGCGATTTTCCAAAATATCAATATGATATTCCGCCAAATGTTTTTTCAGATCCTGGGCCAACTGTTTACCGGTAGTCTGAGGCACAGATATCAAGTTCTCAATCCCCATCGTTTCATTGACTTGTCCACCAATACGCTCTGCTATTATTGCTACTTTCAACCTTTACGAGCTGAGTAGATAGCAGCTGTCGCACCGGCAGGACCAGCACCGGCTACCAGTACATCATATTCTTTTGTCTCAACAGTTTCCAATTCCACCGAACCGTAACGGGCTTCCAGCTTCTCCAACAGATCCCCCATACTGCTACGCCCCACATGAATCTGTTCACCATCAGCAAATACAGTAGGAACGGCCTGTACTTTCATCCGTTCTACTTCTTCTTCATTTATAGATCCATCTACTGCCTCATGGCGTATCTGACCATTCAGAAGTACCATCATATTCAAAGCTTGAACCACATCGGGACAATTGGTACAGGTGAGAGACAAATAGGTGGTCAAACTAATCGGCCCCTGTAAGCCTTGATACGTCTGGTAATAAACTCGTCCGGAAAATTCTTTCCTTTGCCGTCAGCATTCAGAACAGCCATCAACAAAGAAGTAAATTCATGGCCACCAGGTACGGCACGAAATGTGATTCCCGTATCCTTTCCTTCTTTTAAAAGGATAAACTTCAGCCCTTCACTATCCTGCAACCGACAGGAAAGTTTATCCGAACAGGAAGCCACTTCTTCCAACAAGTCCACCAACTCGGCACGACTTTCGTGCTGAGGGTGGACAAAGATGTCAAAAGTATAGTGCGCTTCCAATTGGGCAAAAAGACCTTTTAACTGATCTTTTATCGCACTATCTAACATGAGTTCTATACTTTAAATTTTACCTACCAAATCAATACTCGGTTTCAAGGTCTCAGCACCTTTCTTCCATTTAGCAGGACAAACCTCACCATCATGAGTGGCTACAAACTGGGCAGCTTCTACCTTACGAAGAAGTTCATCAGCATTACGCCCAATACTGTTGTCCTGAATTTCAGCTAATTTGATCTTGCCTTCGGGATTCACTACAAAAGTGCCACGATAAGCCATACCGTCTTCTTCAATCATCACACCAAATGCACGCGACAAAGCACCTGTAGGATCTGCCAACATCGGATAAGTGATTTTGCGGATGCTTTCAGACGCATCATGCCATGCTTTATGAACGAAATGTGAATCGGTGCTTACAGAATATACTTCCACTCCCATTGCTTTGAACTGATTATACTTTTCAGCAATATCTACAAGTTCGGTAGGGCATACAAACGTAAAGTCAGCAGGATAGAAGAAGAAAATAGCCCATTTACCTTCAATATCTTTATTAGTTACGGTTTTAAACTCTCCATTATGGAATGCCTGAACTTTAAATTCAGGAACTTGTGAATTAATAATTGGTTCCATACTCTTTTTATTTTTAAATTAAAACTGATTTTTAAATTGTAATTATTACATTTGCAAAGGTAACCGACTTCAGCACCTTCCACAATACCTAATTATTAGGATTGTATAGAACAAGATTCACCATAAATAGGTATTGGATAAACGATTTTTTTAATCGAATTTTGCATGGAGTTAAAAGGATGCTAAATATTTTAACAACAATAGTTTATATTAGAATAATTATTTAAAAGTACATGTAGTATGAAAATAAGAAAAAATTATAGCCCGCGAAGATATTAGACTCACGTGGTAATCCCACAGTAGAAGTCGATGTTACATTAGAATCAGGAATCACAGGTCGTGCATCGGTTCCGTCAGGAGCATCAACCGGAGAACACGAAGCATTAGAACTACGCGATGGTGACAAAACTCGCTATAATGGAAAAGGAACCTTAAAAGCTGTAGCCAATGTAAACACAATCATTGCCCCGGCGCTAATTGGTTGCTCAGCACTGGAACAACGTGCCATTGATAAAAAGATGTTAGCATTAGATGGTACTCCCACTAAATCCAAACTCGGAGCCAATGCCATTTTAGGCGTATCGCTAGCAGTAGCAAAAGCAGCCGCAAACTATCTGGATATACCTTTATATAGATACATAGGTGGGACGAATACATACGTAATGCCGGTTCCAATGATGAATATCATCAATGGCGGTTCACATAGTGATGCTCCCATTGCTTTTCAAGAATTTATGATTCGTCCTGTAGGTGCTCCATCTTTCCACGAAGGTTTACGCATGGGAGCCGAAGTATTCCATGCGCTGAAAAAAGTATTGCATGACCGCGGTCTGAGCACTGCCGTAGGCGATGAAGGTGGTTTGCTCCTGCCTTGAACGGAACCGAGGATGCCATTGAGTCTATTCTGGCAGCCATCAAGAATGCAGGTTATGAACCGGGTAAAGATGTCATGATTGGTATGGACTGTGCTTCTTCTGAATTCTATAAGAATGGCGTTTATGACTATACGATTTTTGAAGGAGAAACAGGCAAAAAACGTACGACTGACGAGCAAATTAATTATCTGGAAGAATTGATTAATAAGTATCCTATCGATTCTATTGAGGACGGTATGAGTGAAAATGACTGGGAAGGGTGGAAGAAGCTGACCGAACGTATAGGCAACCGTTGCCAACTGGTAGGTGATGACTTGTTCGTAACCAATGTAGAATTCCTTTCAAAAGGTATTGCACAAGGATGCGCCAACTCTATCCTGATCAAAGTCAATCAAATAGGTTCTTTAAGTGAAACACTGGATGCTATTGAAATGGCTCATCGTCATGGATATACCACTGTTACTTCCCACCGCTCAGGAGAAACGGAAGACGCAACCATTGCAGACATTGCCGTAGCTACCAATAGTGGACAAATCAAAACAGGCTCATTGAGCCGGAGCGACCGCATGGCAAAATACAACCAGTTACTCCGTATTGAAGAGGAACTGGGTAATTTGGCCGTATATGGTTACAAACGAATCAAATAATTGGATCTTTTGTACATTTATGTAATCGGATAGCGTCTTTGAGAAAAGGCGCTATTTTTTTTGGATATTGCTTTCCGATGACATTCTTAAAAAAAATATAAAAGCCTCCTGTCTTCTGTCTGTCCTTTAAAGGTTTTATGTACTTTTGTACCGCTTTAAACAAAAAACAATCAATAAAAATGGACGATTCAATACCACGAACGTGCAATAGTATTAACTGATCCGACAGGGCAATCACTACTCTGAATGCCTCTGAACGGATATAAATGAACGAAAGGAGGCAATAAGATGAGAAAATATCTTTATTGTGAAAATGGCTTTGTAGAAAAGCCACAATGGATGCCAAACTGCTGGGTGAATGTAGAATGCCCCGACCAAAGTGATTTTGAGTTTCTGACTAAAGAATTAAAAGTCCCCGAAGCTTTTTTAGAGGACATCGCCGATATGGATGAACGTCCACGAACGGATACGGAAGACAACTGGCTACTGACCATTATCCGAATCCCCCTGCAACAACAGGGAAGCATCCCTTATATCACTATCCCTATCGGTATCATTACAAATAATGAAATCATTGTTACCGTGTGTTATCACTCCACTGAAATGATTCCTGATTTCATTGACCACACCCGACGTAAAGGAATCATTGTGCCTAATAAATTTGAACTGATTTTACGGTTAATTTACTCATCTGCCGTATGGTTCTTGAAATATCTGAAACAAATAAACAATGATGTAGCTGCCGCAGAAAAAGAATTGGAAAGGAGCATACGTAATGAGGACTTGCTAAGATTGATGAAACTACAAAAAACATTGGTTTATTTCAATACGTCCATTCGTGGAAATGAGGTGATGGTAGGTAAATTGCAAAGTATCTTCCAGGAAAAAGATTATCAAAACCGCGATTTGGTAGAAGATGTAGTCATTGAATTAAAACAAGCATATAACACGGTAAATATCTACAGTGATATCTTAACCGGAACCATGGACGCATTTGCTTCCATCATATCCAATAATGTGAACACCATCATGAAACGCATGACCAGTATTTCCATCATTCTGATGTACCCACATTAATAGCTAGTTTCTATGGAATGAACGTAGATGTACATGTAGATGCATTACCACATGCTTTTAGTTTTATTATTTTGGCGTCCATCACATTGTCTGCGTTGGCCTTTGTTATTTTCAGGAAGATAAAGTGGTTCTAAAAAATCCTGTAACAATATCATATGACCTGTCATTCACGACAACAGGTCATATGATAAACTGATAAAACTCTTTTCGCCCCCTAATCTTATGACAAAGAGATTCAATTTACTCTTGATTTCTTTCTCCAAATACGTTTTATCCATAAATAGTATCCTGTTAATGGCAAGGTGGCTCCTATCAAAGCTGCTATAAACGTCAGTAAACGAGTAAGCATACCGCCCCAACTACCAACATGTACAGAATAGATCCATCCGCGAATCTTTCCAGCCTTCTCAGCATCTTTATATAAAACTACCTCATCAATCTCACCACTATGAGGATTGAATTTATAACGGTCGGAAGCACGTTGATTACCAAAGGTATTGAAAGAAACATTTGCTACCCCATCTGATAAGGTTATCTGTTTGTAACCGGGATTATTTAGGGCTAATTGTTCATAAACTTGTTGCCAACAAACATAGGACGAAGAATGAGAAACATTCTTTCCAGGTTGATCACTACCTCTACCACCACGCAGAGTCACCCCACTATGTGTACCTCCCTGTTGTACTTCCACGCCAAACACTTTATAGAAACCTGTCCGATACCATCCAAAAGACCATGTTAACCCGGTAAGGCCATAGCCAATAAAAAAAACAGCGCATACATTCCACCTGCAACATGCAGGTCATACCAAAATCTTCTAAAGCCCCTGCCGACAGATATTCTTAAACTATTTTTCAAGGCTTTTCGTGTACGAGGCCACCAGATAACGATACCCGATATCAAAACCACGACAAACAACAGGGTGCTGACACCTACAATCATTTTTCCCCAAAAGACTCCGCCATCCGCTTTCATACTGTCCAACAGCCAGCGATGCAGCCTGAACATAGTCACAAAAAATGCAGGACGTTCATATTTACCTTTAATCTCACCAGTATATTGATCCACATACATAGAAGCACGACGAGGCTTGGACAGATTCACCTGCCAAGCGCGTTCCGGGTCAGAAAAAACACTGATTCCTATCACAAACACACTGTCGGGTAACGTGAGTTCTACCTCTTCTAATAATCGATCAACAGGAAGTGGAACTGTCTCTACCTTTTTTACATAATAGAGTTCATGCCTAGCCAGTTCCATCACTTCATTTTCAAAAACCAGCATAGCTCCCGAGAAGCAAATCAAGGTAATGATTAACCCGAAAGGAACAGAAAGCCAAAGATGTATTTGGCGAAATATTTTCTTCATAAAATCTTCAATACAATTCATAAAAAGAGTCTGCATAAGCACATACTGCCCGCAGACTCCCACTATATTATTACAATACTCAGTTCTGAGGTTGCAGTTTACCGACGCCACTGATTTGTGTCGCTTCTATAGAAACACCCTTTGTCGCTACCGCACCAACCGGATCTATTTTATAAATAGACGGATATCCTTCTGTTGTAGTTACAGCCATATAGGCATATCCATTCTCCACATACGGAGTATTACCAAAGCCAGAGATCAAATCGGCAGAAGGCAAGCCGGTTACATAAGTAAGTTTTCCGGTTTCTCCTTTATATATCGCTAACTGATTAGCTGTGAAACCAGTTTCAGTCAAGGGACGATCATACATCAACAACAAGAAATAATCTCCCGTAATATGCCAACAACGAATGAAAGATTTACCTCCGGTCTGCGCTTCGATACTATAATAATAATCAGGATCAAACTCTTCTGTTCCAGCCTTTATACGTACTACTCCAGCATCCAAGGTAGTCTGTTGCCGTTTATCAGCCATTGTTTTGGCATAACTAGGAGAAAATACATAAATATCACCATTATCTGCCGCCCAAATAGTTTGGTAATATTGAGACTTCATTCGCCCACAAGCATAGCTGATTTTATCAGTCTCAATAATCTTTTTAGTAGTCAGCGTTTCATTATCAAAAATAGCGACCCAGCATTTGTTGGGATATTGCGTCCATTGCAATTCGCCTTTTTTATAACTGCTGCTGTTGGAACCACCGTCTTCTGTCTTTACCAAATCATCATTGCCAGGAAGTATCCATTTTCCCCCGTCAGTGCCGATCCATATTGACTTAACCCCATTGGAATAGCAGCGCTATACAGCTTATTATTTTGTTCCAATATGCCGGCCAATGTTACATATTCTCCATTTCCCAAGAAGTTCTCGGACATATAAGCCTTATTTTGAGTATCATTCGTTGTAAATGTTTCAGCAGATACATCCAAATAAGAAAGCAAAAACATTTTTGGTAAATATCCATTCTCATCAGCATACGCAGTGGGTCCGTCACCGGTAGACGAGGTCATGATATATTTATCATAAATACCGTAAGTAGTAAATCTCTTTATGGCAAACTCCCCCGAACGAGCCTTTACTTCATTATTTGAATCCATGATATAAGAACGGGTCGTACCTGCATTCCCTTGATTATAAGTCAGTGCATAAAGATATTGATTCTTGTAAAACACCCATTGAGTTGCGCCATCATTCACAAGACCATTATTCACTGTAGAAACAGTGCCTTTATCCAACGTTTCAGAAGTAAGCAGTACATTCGTTGTATTTCCAGACGCTGTGACCGAAGATGCAATAACATACTCACCTTTAGCCTCGGTACCCGAACCGTAATCCGGCTCATTATCCGTACATGCACTCAACACCATTCCTACTATGGCAATAGCAACAAATCCATTCAAAAAGAAAACTTTCTTCATTTTATTCTTCTATTTAATTTAAAATCCAATTAATTATAAACTTTTTCCAATTCTTTAATTACCGAAACAAACACGCAGTTTACCATAAAAAGCCCGACCGGCCTTCTGAAGACTAAAATTATCATATAACTTCTCATCTGTGAAGTTACGACATTCCAATGATACGTTATATCGTCCTTTTTGCAAACTATAAGAAAGGGATATATTGTGTGAGAATTGATCAGGTACACATAGTCCCCCTTATTTGAGCCTATTCGGGAAGAATAATAAGTAAAGCTATGCAGATATTGATTATCATAAGACACTGTCAACATATTGCCTTTCCTTCCTAAATCCCGCCAATAAAAAGTAACATCCGAATCAGCAAACATATAAGGCAGGTTCGGCATCCGTTCTTTATAAGCCAAATTTCCGCACTGCTGGAAATAGATGTTTTCATATTGTCGCGTACATCCATTTTGGTAAAATTACCTCCTATACTCACCCAATTGCCAAAACCGTAACGAGCAGAAACAGTATATCCTTTCGTCAATACTTTACCGTAATTAATATATTTCGCAGCATATTTACCACCGCTCAAATCCGCAATATTACGCTGAATATAATCTTTCGTATTCCGATAAATCACTCCACCTTCCATATATACAGAATGCCTGCCAAATGTTCTGTTATAGCTCAAATTAAAATTCAAATTATCACTACTCTCAGGTTTTATACTGATATCTCCCATTTCCAAATCCTCATCTCCAAACATTTCTTCAATAGTAGGCAGACGATATGCTTTTTCGTATGACAATTTTGCCTGCAAACCGGATAGAATGAAATAAGTTCCCGCAGCTCCATACCCTATGGAATTCATGTTTCGGGTAGTACAGACATAATCATCCTGATTCGTAGTCGTAGCCATAGGACCTGCTACATACAAACTATAATATTTTCCAAACACTGAGAGGTTCCAATTATCAGACGGCATCAACCGATAGGATAATCCGGAGATATTCTTATGGGTTTCTTTAGCGATGGCATCCTCCGATTCCACCTTAGCCAATAAAGAAGTATTAGAACGGCGGAAAGTATTCAACACATGATTAAAGGTCAGCATGTGTATTTTCGCCAGACGGTAATTAACAGTTAATGTTCCATTCCAATTGTTATTATCCGCCCGTGAATATTGATTGGATTGTTCACCGGGTGAGTTCATTAATTTCCTATCACCCAACCAATTGTACTTATATGAAGCTGTATCTATATTTGCCGTTGCATTTTTATTATAATTGGCAGTCAATGCCACATTCAGACCTTTGATTAATAAGTCACGCTTATTATACTCCAATGACGGCATCAACGAATGTCCTTTACGATGTTTTTCCCCATAAACTATTTCCTGACGTACTCCGGTCTGTATCTCCTTATACATATGTGAATAAGTAAAGCCCAACATCAATCTGTCTGCCCATTTCTTATCCACAATGCCAATCTTACCTATAACCGCCTCATTATGATAGGTATCATTAAAGCGCTTGACACGTACCCTTTTATCTTTATCAATTCTTCCGGTTTCAAAGTCCTCTACCGGTGCATCCACATGATAATCATTATCCGAATAGTTTTGGAAAGCATTTATTTCATAAGTAAAGCCGTTTTTGAAAGTTTGTCCGAAATTCACATACGATTTATGCGTATTGAACGACCCGTATGAATAGGAGCCATCCAAAAACCAATTACGTCTCTTCTTATTGGTTACAATATTGATAACACCACCTATAGCATCCGTGCCAAATCCTACAGGAACCACCCCTTTATACACTTCAATCCTATCTGCAAAATTCACAGGAATATTATTTAAGCCCAAAGAACTCCCTACTCCCTCCTGAGGTACACCGTCAATAAATATCTTCACATGTTTGCCACTGAAACCATCCAACATCAATTGCATATCCGAACCTACCCCACCTGACTCACGGAGTTTCATTCCCGGAGCTTTAGCCAAAGCATCACTCAGATTTTTGGTAGAATTCTGGAACTCTTTTGTATCTACAGCTATCGCATTGAATGCAGAACGTTTCACACGGGAAACCCCGTTAGATACCACTACAACTTCATCCAACTCAGTCACTGACGGGGCAATCATTACATTCATCTTAATCCTTTCTCCATGAACTAAAGTTATGGGCTTTTCTATAGTCTCATATCCTATAGCCGAAACAACCAGTGTATATTTCCCTGCCGGTGCATGAAGATGATAAATACCTTCTTCATTCGTTGTACAACCATAAGTTGTACCCTTCAAATATACGGTCGCAAAATCTACGACTTCCTGTTTTTCTTTGGATATCACTTTACCGGATACCATTATCTTAGGTTGTGCAAAGATAGATATCGCTCCGATTATTAAAAAAGGGATCCTAAACTAATCCTTTGTAACTGTCTTCTTACCATGAATACCTATAATTCTAAATTCTTAATTTTTGGGAATGCAAAGTTCTATAAAAAGAAAGGGGGAAACAATCACCTGATATCGGTAATCTTTTCCCCCATTTTACAGAATATATATACTACGCAATAGCTCTTTATAGGTATTTATGCAATAAACACGCTATCGGGTCTAGTTCCGGAAATCAAACCATAGCTTCATTCTAAAGCCATCATCCCCTTTATTAATTTTAATATAAGAAGCCTCTCCTCCTGTCCCCTGAGAGTTGACAGCCGGAATTTCAAATAAGAACGAAAGGTCTCCAGCAGGATATTCCTTTACTGATATTCCACGGCTTTCACGGTCACGCTGCTCCTCCGGAGTGAAGACGCGAAAGAAAATACCGTCAGTTTCCGAATAAACTGTCATCGGTGTTGTCTTTGATTGGAGTGTTGCCCAATAGAGATCTGCATGATACCCTTTGAATTCCGGATAAATAAGCTGATGATAATATTCTCCCGTCACCGTATTGTTGTAGTCCTTCTGCCAAATACCATAATTCGTTCCTTCGATACGGTTCTTCCATACCCGGTAAGGACCTTTGCCTAACCAACGCATCCCACTGATGTTCTTTTCAGGAAAAGAGAATGAAAAACCGAAATTAAGAACCGGACGGTCAAAGTATACACCGTCAAACTTGTTCTTTGCTCTGTAATTCAGCACTAATGCATCCATTCCAAGCAATCCGTCAGGTGCCATTCTCCAGACAATGGAGTCGGCCGCACCTTTATATTTTACGGTATAAATGGCAGTATCACCTTGCATCTTTAGGTTAGCAGAACAGAAAAGCATCTTCATCCCGACCGGGAGAGGACCATCAGACAATGGTATGATCTTGCTACCGTTCTTCACTTCTACCAAATTACCATTCGCTTTGTTGAATGTTGCTGTAACTCCATTCGCTATCAGTGTAACACTATTGTCGTCTGTCTGATATCTGGCAGTAGCAGTTGTTGTCGGTTGTAAATACCTGTATTCTATAAAGTACTTACGGTTATTCTTGATAGGAAACGTCCAATTACATATCATATCTCCCGCTACATTGTAGGCTTCCAATTCCAAGATGTCTCCATTGAAGAATTTCTCAGGCAAATCAAAGTGGGCTATCCCCTTCTCGCCAGGCTGAATCGCAGGTAACAGTACGCCGCCCTCCGCTAAGCAGATGGGGCTGTCGGACACCTGTGGAATAGGTAAACGCATTACCTTCCACTTCATCCGGCATTCGCTTAAGTTGCTGAATAAGTAATCGTTAGTTACATAAAAATCTCCTTTGAAAGAAGAAGTTATTTTTAATGGATGTATTTGAATGGGTGACCATACCTCCCGAACAGTATAAAAACTGCCTTCTTTTTCGCGATTTGCCCCCACAATACCATCGGGAGCATTAGGACCGTAAGTGTCCATTTGTCCGGTATCTGTACGGCGGACAGCTTCATCCACATATGCCCAAAGGAAGCCACCGGCAAAAAGTGGATTTGCCTTAAACTTTGACCATAGTCCTTTGAGGCCTGCACCCTGTCCACGGTCATAGAGGCCATGCAGGAACTCCGTCATCATAAAAACCTTATGCCCGCGTTCCAACCGATACATGTTATCCGTACCATTAGGGTAATGACGTGTATCCAAGCCATTGAAATCCGCCCACGGATGAATGACGTGACGTTTCTGCGGATCATAGTCGGCAAAACGATTGTCAACAGCAGTATTCCATCCTCCTTCGTTACCATTTGCCCAAACAAAGATACACGGGTGATTCACATCACGAAATATCATCTCAGGCAGTAACTTTTCTGCTATTTCAGTGCTATAGCTATTCTGCCAACCACATAATTCATTGAGATAAAGAAGACCTATGGAATCACACGCCTCTAAAAAATGAGTATCTGGTGGATAATGTGAACGCACGGCATTCATATTCATCTGCTTAATGAGCAAAGCATCCTTCAGACTGAGTTCCCGGCTGATTGTCCTACCTGTTTCCGGATCAAAGCAATGACGGTTAATCCCCTTCACTAAAAGACGAGTACCGTTCAGATATACGCCATCTTCAGGACGGAATTCAATGGTACGGAATCCTATGCGCTCCGTAATCTCGTGCACAACATCTCCTGTTGTGGAAAGAAGACGCATCGTGAGCCGGTAAAGGTTGGGATGTTCAGGATCCCATGTCCTGATATTGTTCCAATGTGTGGTAAGTATCTGTTTCTCTTCCGTCGAAAGCCCGCATACCTGCCGCCCTATAGGAAGCTGTGAATCACAGGAAATGAGCGACAGTTCCAATTGTTGTCCTTTGGAAATATTTTTCAAATATACATCTGTGTGCAACGTACCGTCAGCACGGGCATCCACCGCTATATGTTCTATTTGCGTGCGAGGCTTTGCCGTCAGATATACAGGACGATAGATACCTCCGAAAAGCCACCAGTCAGCCCGGCGCTCCGCTGCATTAACTGATTTATCAGCCGACTGCTTCTTCACCGTCACTTCCATCAAATTCGTTTTCCCGAATTTCAGTCTGTCCGTGATATCATAAGAAAAACGATAGAATGATCCCTGATGAACAGGGCCAGCGATGACATCGTTGATTTTCACTTCAGCATCAGTCATAACACCTTCAAATACAATACTTATCTGTTTGCCTTTCCAAGTGTCCGGAACATCAAAACAATGACGATAGATGCCGTATTCATCGCAAAAATCATGTTCCCTGTAGGCATCATATTGCTTTTCTTTCTCGTGTTCCTTATAAATATAATAGCGCCCGTAGGTATAGCCTCCAAAACCTTGCTGTTCCCAGCAAGACGGAACATCTATCTTGCTCCACTTTTGAGAGTTCATACCTGAAGAGCACCAGAAATTCCACTTCACAGTATGATCCGGTCCTGTACCGGAAAGATACCTCACTTCTGTCTGTTGAGCTTTTGTCGTGCAAAAGCATAATAAAATAATGAACAGTCCAATAATTTTCTTCATACAATTCATGCTACATTAATAGGTTGGTTGAACTGGAAATACATAGAACATTCTGTCTGGTTTGAAATCAATCATCCATTGATCTATCAGGACATGATCATCCAAAGCAGTGATGGATAAAGTATGCTTTCCTTTCGTCAATTGATGACCAGTTTCACGAACAGCCTGTCCACGGAGTACATTCTGTTTCCATCCTTCCGAACGAAACGGCTCTTTAATAGAACATATCCGAGGCTTTTCACCATCTATACTAACACTGAAACGAATATCTCCTTTATCATTAGGTTGTGTCGGGATTACGGCAGTGCGCAGTATCGCCTCTCCATCCCATAAACAATCAAACTCAAAAGTAATTGACTTTCCCTTTGGTACGGAAACAGCATTCATACTATGTCCCAATGATTGAATCGTCACGACCCCTTTGGATGCGCTTGTATAATCGCAAGCATTAGAAACAATACAATGATCCTTAGCCACTTCCTCCAAAGGTAACGATTTTGGTCTTTTAAAAGAAGCATATTTCTCTATTTCCTTATCTGTCAGCCATATGGGAATTTCAGGCGGATAGAACACATATAAATCCCGCGGATTATGGCACATGGAGTATTTCCATTTGCCATCTGCCAGTTCATTGTTATAGTAATCTGTCAAATCGCGGATTTCCTGGTAAGCTTTAATGCTTTTGGCACAGGCAGCCATTAATTGACTTTCGCGGGTCCATAAAGTCGTGTCGCAGCTTCCCGGAGAGATGCAACGTGCTCTTTGTGCCTCCAGCATCTTTGTGCTCATGGCAGCAGCGCCAAATACAGGATACTTAATTTGGGCAAAGAAAGCATCTTTGCGTTCCTGAGGAATCATTGGTTCCACTTCCGATAAAATCTCTTTAATGGCTTCATAGGATTCCAGATAACGATCCAGTTCGCCGCCGAATTCGGTTAAGCTAAAGTCCGTATTTTTAACCGGAGACCAGCCTTTAGTATATTTTTTCTTGTCCAGCTCCACTTGGTTCCAACCCATAAATTCCGGTTTACGGATGCCGCACAGGCGATAAAACTCTAACATGGCAGGCAATAATTTTTCTCCTGCTTCTTTGCCAAATTCGCGGCAAAGCCAGCTCTTCTGATGCTCCACAAGAGTAGATGGAGATACGGAATTGATATTCCATGCCATATCCAGAAAGAGTTCCAAATCGTATGCCGCGGGTTTCAAATCGTGCACATTAACCACCCACAAACGGCGGGCATTGCAATCGTATGCCTGTTTCATTTCACTATAAATCAATCCCGGCTGGGTAGTGCATAACCACATATAGTCATGCGGACGCCCCCAATAACTGAGATGATAATACACTCCGGCACCTCCGTTACGCTTTTGCTGTTCCTTGTCACTTAAACGGGTCATATAGCCATAGTTGTCATCACACCATATCAAAGTGATGTCTTCCGGCAGTTGCAAGCCATTCTCCATTATTTGAAGCACTTCTTTATAGGGGACAAAAGCCTGGGGAATTTTCTCCACATCTTTATCTACATACTTCGATAATAACTTGCGCTGGTCGTCAATAACCTGTTGCAGTGCATCGGTCTTTTCCTGAAGGGTCTTGACCCCTTCCATTCCACTGTCGTGAATACCTCGCATACCCATGGTGTAGAAATTTTCATAAGGTCCAGCCTCTTTCAGCCGTTCTATCCAATAGGATTGTACCCCTTCACGGTTTGTTATGTAATTATAGTCACCCCGTTCATTGACTTTCCATTCACCTACATTATTGCGCATCATTGGCTCGCAATGCGAAGTACCGATGAGAATGCCGCAACTGTCAGCTGCTTCTTTAGCTCCCGGCACAAAGTAGAACGGAGTCGTAATTCCATGCATTCCCGGCCAAATAGCATTGGCACGAAGGCGCATCAGCAATTTGAAGATTTCTTTATAAGTACGTGCACCAATACGTCCTTTTATATCAGACGGTTCAAAGTTTTTCCAGCTCCAAGGCTGCAAGCTCCAGTCTTCATCATTTAAAAAGATTCCACGATACTCTACCGATGGACTCTGAAAAGTAGAATAATCAGCCGGAAGGGTCAATCGCTCTTTTCTCATCGGTGTCACATCTCCCACCATACCCATGGAGACACTCCTGCCAAGCGGGAAAGTTCAAGTATGCCGTAAGCAGTTCCCCGACCGTCACTTCCTACAACCAACAACTGATTTTCTCTTATCTTTATAAAAAAGCGTCTTTTCTGGCAACAATACTATCCACCGGGATTCCGTCTTTACGGAGATCTCTTAGGATAGACTTGTTTTTATCCAACTGAATAATATTAATAACCGCCGTTCCGAAAAGAGTTTTTTGAGGTAATACCCCCGTCACCTGTTGCATGTCACCCTTAAACATATCCAGTGCTACCGTCACTACTGGAGAAACAGATCCAGGCAAGGAATAAGTAATAGGACGTTTACCATTATACCAAACAAATTCTTTATTGGCAACAACCTCTCTTGTACTAGCTGCACAAATCACTACAATATGCACAAACAAAGCTACACTGGTTATAGCCATAATCAATAATCGACTTTCCCTTTTTAATTTCACATTCATCAGTTATTCTACTTTAATTGATTTTTTTAATAACGAGGATGCCATATATCATAACATCCCCGTCCTAAACACATCTCAATACTATCTAATCACCTTACTAATACCCTGGATTCTGATCTTCAGCACTCATCAACTCATTCGCATCAATCGCCGCCTGAGGAATAGGACGAAGTAATTTCTTTCCAATCATTTGTGCGGCCCGCCCTTTTATCTGAGGATTATATAAATCATTATACTCCACCAATTTCTGTGTACGTCTTAAATCAATCCATCGAGATCCCTGTCCAAATAACTCACAAGCACGTTCTTTTAAAATAACATCCACATTTATTTCAGTTACCGCATCAAGCCGTGCACGTCGGCGCACTTCATTCAAACGAAGCAAAGCATTTCCCTTATCACCAGCTTTTAAATAAGCCTCTGCTGCTACCAAATAAATCTCAGGAAGCGTAATAATATGTACATCACGATAATCTGTTTTATTAGAATAACTAGCAGTATTAGAATCATCAAATTTACGACAAGGAGCGCCCCCATAAGAATAGGTTACGAATTCCTCATAATCAATTTCTCCAGGCATATATTCTTGAGGATCCCGTGTATGATCAGACATCGGTAGTATCCATGTATTTTTACGATTTTCAGGATCAAGAGCTTTCCATGCATCGATATCTTCTTCTGTTTCATACCATGCCGGATAGTAACGTTTCAAAGGAATTCCTATAAAAGTTCCACCATTCTTATACCAATCCCAATACCAATAAGCGGATGCAGTAACAATATCAGGTAACTCCTTCATAAACGTTACCCCATAGCGTATATCGCCTTTTTCAAAACACTGCAAAGCATGTAAAGTCGCAATAAAAGCAGAAGTACTCCCCTTTCCATGATCTTCTTGCCCCCCCATATGATTACAATAAAAGGAACTCCACGGATGCCCACCACTGACTGTATTAGCAGCCGTAGCATAGTCATATTCCACATCCCAAATAAATTCTTCGTTATCATCTCCACTACAATCCGCTCTCCAAAGATCCTCGAAAGGAGTAACCAAAGCACGATTAGCTATCACGTCATCTGCTACTTGGGCTGCTTTGGCAAAGTAATCTTTTTTATCTAAATCCCAAGCTGCTGCTAAATAAGTTTTAGCTAATAACGCACGAGCCGATTCAATACTTATACGACCACCACCATCCAAAGCGGTAGACTTTTCCATAGCTCCGGCAGCTATTACATTCTCCAATTCCTCAATAATATAAGTGTAAACATCAACCACCGAAGATTTAGGATATCCGGTTTGAACATCAGCCACATAATCTTTCATCAAAGGTACCCCCCCCGAAAGTATTTACCAATATATAGTAATAATTCGCCGCCAATACTCGTGCCTCATCCACACGCCTGCTACGCAAATTCTCATCAATAACTGCATCCGCCGCATAATGTTTTATAGCATAAGCCGCACGGATACCTTTATAACATGCCGTATAAAGCTCTTTCATCACACTGTTTTCAGGATTTAAAGTTTCATATTCATGCAACTCATCATTGATATAATTACGCCCATCAGCATACATATCCGTACCTGCATTAAAATAAGTAGTATAACTGGATACTGCATAAACATCTCGTAAAGTACTATAAGCATTTGATACCAAAGATTCAAAACCTGTCTTAGTCGAGAAATATTCTTTGTCCGTTACATTTGACTTATTATCTGTAGTCAGAAAATCTTCACAACTTGTAGTCAAAA
>ENA-OQEX01000067-OQEX01000067.1-human-gut-metagenome-genome-assembly--contig:-NODE-67-length-57932-cov-10.786852_pt1 | contig 57932 bp, 63 predicted proteins | sample MGYA00242802_ERZ504649 | MGnify/ENA primary metagenome ERZ504649 (study PRJEB26092, sample SAMD00036194) | human gut metagenome | host: Homo sapiens | study: EMG produced TPA metagenomics assembly of...
CAGGAGACCTTCCTTCCAGACGTTTGGCAGTAAGAAAACTTTCCGCATCTTCAAGTGTAAGATCAGAAACATTTTTTCCAATCCAACGAAGGAAGTAACTGACATCAGAGCAATACAGTTGAATAGTCCTTTCACGCAGGTTACGTTTTTCCGCTTCATTGCGGATAGATTCAAAAATATCTTTATACATAATAAAACCTCCAGAATAAGTAGTGTTAATAATTACATCTACCTATTCGGAGGTGCATTAGCGTCATAATTCCGATTGCGGAAGAGACTGAAAAATGTTATTCTTATCATAGGCAGTGGAGCTTTCTTAGTTCAGTTGTTTCGTGTGGTAACTTAACAATAACGGATTATGGAAAGTAATTCCACTGCTTTTTAATAAAAATAAAACTGCGCCACAGCCTTGGCAGGCCATCGCGCAGCGATTTTGTTCAATCGAAAGTTATAAAGGAGAAACACTATGGGATTATTTGGTAAAAGCAAAAAAGAGCGAGAAAAAGAGTATATGAACAGATTAGATGTTCCATTATGTTTAAAAGAAGACTTTGAATTGATTATTGATGATGTATTTACAATTATGGGGGTTGGAACAGTTGCCACAGGAAACATATCAACAGGAATGTGTAGAGAAGGAGAAAATGCGTGTGTTTATAAAACAAATGGAGGTGTATTAGAGACTATAATTACTACCATCGATATACATACAAAAGAACGAAAATCAAATGGTTGTGGATATAAAACAGAACATGTTGGACTTGGGTTAAGAGGAGTTTGTAAGGAACAATTAGAAAAAGGAGATAGAGTGATTGTAAAGAATGCCAATATGTATGGAATGTAATTACAAATTCAAGTTTGTAGATGCAAATACATAGTAATTATGGTGTAGGGGACAAGGAATTGTTCCCTGCAAATCGATATTTATAGGAGGTAAAGCAGCATGAAATGTCCATATTGTGGTGAAGAAATGATAAGAGGATACCTTATGAGCTCACGAGACATTACTTTTGCAGTTGATAATGTGACAAAAGTTTTTCGTATTAAACAATCGGACGATTTGGAATTGAGTAAAGGTTCAGGCGGAATCCCTCATTGTGAAGCTTATCGTTGCAGTAGTTGCAAAAAGATTTTGATTGATTATGCGAATAGATAAATTCCAATTTGCCAAAATGACAACAGACAGGAAATTTGATATTTTTGTAACAAAGGCATCCATATCTCTCTCATAATTCCCATAAATTTATGGAATTAAAATTTTGTGATACTTATAAAACAGTTCCGATTTTCTGTCAGATTTCTCCTATTAGTGAGACAATAATTATTTTTACACAAACCAGCTTATTCGTGGTAGAATAAAACCACAGATAAGCTGGTTGTTTGTTTTAAAAGGAGAATCTTATGAAAACCAAACAACCGGAACTAAACAAAATCACTGCACTCTACGAGAGATTATCCCGTGATGATGAGCAAAGCGGTGACACAAAGCACCGGCGGTTATGAAAAGAAGGACAAAAACGGTAATCCTACAGGAAAGTACACCAATGCACAGGACAATTACACCTGCTCCACTTACAGTAAAGCAAAGAACAAAGTGAATTGGAATTATCAGTAGATGCTTTAGAAAAAGGAAATTTAGGAGGAAAACACATGGAAACATGGTATTACGAGGTAGTGTCCATAGACGGAGACTATGCAAATCTAAAGAGATGCGATATTGAATCAGACGATCTGAAGCTTGTGGCAAGGGCACTGCTCCCACCAGAGATTATGGAGGGAAGCAGACTGAAATACGAGCTGATGCAATATGAGATAATTTAGTAACATATAACCTTGAAGTAGGAGATGTTAAGAATGCAGCAGAAATCGACACAAAAAATACTGCTATTTAGTGTAGCAGCACAAAAAGTGGAAAAAATAAAAGTCCTGTGCAAAACTCTTGGAATATCGGTGCAACAGGTGGAAAAATCAGATTACGGACAGAAGCTCGGTGCCATAGCCGGAATAACCGGATTCAAAAAGGATGGTTCAAGGTATAGCGGAGCAGATTTCCCGGCGGAGCTTTTGGTCTTTTCAGGTATTAATTCATCACAAATGGATATCTTTCTGGCGGAATATAAGAAGGCGGGTATCGAACCAATCGGATGTAAGGCTGTTGTGACACCGGATAATGTATTTTGGAGTGCCGATAAGCTGTTTCGGGAGATATTCAGAGAGCACTTGTTTATGAGCAGGTGAAGAGTTCATAAGCATGCTCTTATGTAAAAAATATGATTTAAATAAATGGTACCATTTGAAATTATGGATGACAAAAATAATGTGTTATGTTACAATCAATTCAAAGCATTATATTTCTGTAAATACGGCACCACAGTACATTTTTATCGGTGCGTATCACTTTGAAGAGGGCAGACCACTTCGCATTTTTCGACAAAGACATGGAAATTTTCAATGCTTTATGTTACCAATTAATAGCAGGAAAATTGAAATGTCATATGTGAAAACATTGCGAGAAAAGCGGGGTGTGGGGATTTTGCCGGCTTTTATATAAGCATACAGTATTTTCATTTAATTTCAAATTTTCCTGCTCACACAAGAAGAGGAGGTTAATTTGGGTACAAAGGACTCGAAGGCAAAGGAGTATTTGTCGGACAATACGAGGTTTAGTGAAATCTGTAATTATGTATTGTTTGACGGAGAGAAGGTTATCAAACCGGAAGATTTAAAGGAATGTGACACCACAGAGGTGCTATCTGTTTTCGGTATTGATAAGAAGCAGATTGTTAAGCAGAAATGGAGAGATTTGCTAAAGGGGGTGTCTGTAAAATATACAGAATCGGTATACATCGTACTGATGGGGATAGAGGCACAGACAGACATTCATTATGCTATGCCCGTCAAGACCATGATTTATGATGCCATGAATTATGGAGATCAGGTCAATGAGGCGAAGAAACATCATCAGAAAAACAAAGATTATAAATCATCAGATGAGTTTTTATCAGGGTTTACACTTGATGATAAGCTGATACCGGTTGTTACAATTACATTATATCTTGGGACAAAGAATTGGGATGGTCCAAGAAGCCTTGTAGAGATGATGCCACATATAGACAAGAGATTTAGACCATTTATCAACGATTACAGGATTAATTTGTTGAATCCACTGGAGATTACAGACTTTTCCAAGTTCGAGACAGGGCTCAGACCATTGTTTGAGTTGTTGAAAAATGCGTCAGATGAGGAAAAACTGAATGATTTAATTACAAAAGACGAAACCTTTACAAGGGTTGACGTTGAGACAGTAGCAGCTATCAATCTGTTTGTAGGAACTGACATTAAGTATGATGAAAATGAAGAGGTGGTAAATATGTGTAAGGCATGGGATGATCATAAAAAGCGTGGCATTCAGGAAGGCCGATATCTTGAAATATATTCGTTAGTACAGGATGGCATAATAGAGCCGGAATTAGGGGCAAAGCGGCTGAATATGCCGTTTGCAGACTTTGAAAGGGCGATGCAAAAGGCGGGATACAAGCTTCCGGAGCTTGCATAATAAAGTAAATGCACTATAAAAAGGAACCAGCAGTCTTTATAGTGCAATTTTATTTTGTTAGCTCTAATCAACCAGTCCCTTATTCTTCCACTTTCCGCTCTTCCAGCGCAACACCATGCCGACCGCCTGATGCACTCGTCACTTGCGAGTCCGATGTAGGCACCGACTGCGAGAAGCCCCAGATGCAGTCCGAAGAAGTATGTTCCACCGACCGCCGCAAGGTACATGAAAACAGCACCCATGACAACCGGGAATACGGCGTCACCGCTTGTCTTCAGTGCCTGACCATAGACCAGATTGGTGACTCTTCCAAGCTCCAGCACAATATCGATGGCGAGAAGCTTTGTGACAAGATTTATCATCTGTACGTCATCCGTGAAGATTCGTACAATGTAGTTACCTAAAAGCGCAAATGTGATAGAAAGGCAGGATGCCGTAATCACACCGTAGATAGCAGCCTTGCGAGTGCCCCTATCACATTCGTCATACTCCTTTGCTCCGATATGCCAGCCGGTCAGGATGGCATTTGCCTGAGCTAAGGCAGCACCGATACAGTACGAAAAGTTAGCAATCTGTGTGGCATAAGAGCGCGCAGTGACGTTCATTCCGTCAGCATCCATCTGGTTCATGAATCGCACTACAAGAGTCATTGCGATATTGTAAAGCGCGGTTTCACAGGCAGACGGGAAGCCAATCTTTATAATCTGTCCGAGAATTTTTCCGGGAGCTATGCGCTCAGGACTGTTCTTTGCCTTGATGAGCACAGCGCCCATTGTGGCAACAATAATCAGATTGATAATACGTGAAATAACCGTTGCTGTGGCAACACCCATAACGCCCCAGTTCATTACAAAGAGAAAAACAGCGTTAAGTATAAAGTTAATGACATTTCCAATAATTGATGCCCAAAGGGATTGCTTTGTGTAGCCGAAAACTCTCAGGTAGCTTGAAAAAATCGGTATGAGAGCATTTAAAAAGCATGCACCTCCAACAATGCGCAGATAAGTATTTGCCGAATCAAAAAGTGCCGGTGCAATGCTGACCATTTTAAGAATATTTCCGGAAAAAACAGCCAGAAATACAGACATGAGCACACCTATTACAGCGTTAAATATAAGCCCAAGCTGCCTTGCCTGATATGCTATACCCGGTTTTCCGGCACCGATATTCTGCGTCATGACGGCAACCATACCGCTTGAGATGACACCAAACATGATGATGAAAACGGAGATATATGTGTTTGCCGTGCCGACAGCACCAACCGCCTGGTCGCTCACAGATGACAGCATAAGAGTGTCGACCATGCCTGACAGCATATAAAAAAGTGTTTCAAAGCATATTGGAATGGAAAGCTGTGTAAGTGTTTTTCTTTGAACCTGCATATAGATTACCTCATTTATAATGTATGTATACTTTGCGATATTAACAGAAAGAATGCAAACTTCTTATTATAAACTTCAATTGGGAGAGGAAGATATAAAGAAGAGAAGCTTGCATGCATCAATCAATATATTACATTATCACAAATAATTCTTGTATTATTTCAAGGAAAAATTGCACTATATCTACTTTATCCATAATGAGTCACAGAAAATAAAACCTGCAAAATTGAAATGAAATATTGAATTATTCAGATTAAAATCAGCCTTTTAATAAAAAATAGATTACAATTTGCATTTTATATTACAAAAATCAGCAGTTTTATTGTAAAATGAAAGTAACAATTCTAAACTACTAAACTTATGGGTGGATTCAGTAGATATAGCTTTATTTTGTAAGTAAATAGCAGGTAGAAAAATGTATTTTGAATTAAAAGAAAACCGACCACACGGCACACCGGAAAATCCGTTCAGCCAATACCATATCAGTAATGTAAAGCGTGCATTCCAGATTCCGGTACACTGGCACGATGAGCTGGAAATTATATATGTAAAGCAGGGCAGGCTGCATGTGACCATATCAGGTGAAAACTATATAGGAAACCCCAAGGATGCATTTGTGGTATCTCCGGGCAGTCTGCATTTAATGGGCTCGCCGACAGGAGATGCAGATTATTACACGTTTCTGTTTCCTCTTGATATATATCATTTCAGACGGACGATCTCATGGAAAAATCAATCCTATCCCCGCTCAAGCGCGGCAGGCTTATGATTAGTCCTCAGATAAATGATACAGCAGCAGATATATGCGAGCGGCTGATAGAGATAAATGCACAAATATCAGGGAAAAACGCAGAAAGCACAGATGCTGCAGATATAGAGGCGCAATTTGAGACAAAAATAACTCTCATCAAATTTATTAAGAAAATGTGGAGAAATGGTCTGATTCTGGAAAATGGCACAAACGGCACCAACACAACAGAAAAAGAAATGATAACGTATATCCGGCAAAACTATACAAGGGAAATTTCACTGAAGGAATTTGGTGCACAGTTTCATTTGTCAGAAAAATACATATCACGCTACTTTAAAGAGCATTTTCATATTACTCTGTCACAGTATGTCAATCATCTCAGGCTGGAGCACGCCAGACAGCTGCTGGAGGAGTCAACGGCCTCCGTTACAGAGGTTGCAATGTGCAGTGGATATCAGAATGTGAGCTATTTTATACGCAGCTTCAAGAAAATGTATGGGGTATCACCTCTTAAATACAGAAATTTTCAAACTTTACCTTGACAAAGTGACAAAAAGAGCATAAAGTATATAAAAAGATTAATTTAACAGTGTTTCAAAACCGATGAGAAAGAAGAGTAGACCTTTCCGGATATCTCAGAGAGCTGCAGATGGTGGGATTGCAGTATGGATGGATTTGTTGAATGGCCTTTCGAGGGTGATCCGAAGCATTTGATTGTGCAGAGCATAGTTTTTAACGATTAAATCAGTAGGCGTCACCGGGAACCGAACCCGTTATCATTTCGGCATGTATATTAGTACATGACAGAGTGGACAATTCGTCAAATTGAGTGGTACCGCGATAATAAGAATTTATTACCGTCTCAAGCATTAGCTTGAGGCGGTTTTTTGCATAAACATCCACATGATGAAATGTCGTTAGCGCAAATTTGATTTGAGGCTATGACATCTGGCTTGTTGCGGCAGGTTTATGAGAAAATCGCGAACATCGGGAAACAAACACTTCACAAAGAAAGTGAGGAATTCAATATGAAAAAGAAAGTATTATCAGTAATTTTAGCAGCAGTTTGCACCATGGGTCTTATGGCAGGTTGTGGAGCAGAGGCTCAAAGGCTCTACACAGAGTGGCGCAAAGGGTGACAGCTACACAGTAGGTATTTCGCAGTTTGCAGAGCATGGCTCACTTGACAACTGCAGGGAGGGCTTCTTAGAGGGGCTCAAGGAAGAGGGCATCGAGGAAGGTAAAAACCTTAAGGTTGATTACCAGAATGCACAGACAGATACCGGTACAGCAAGCACTATTGCAGACAGCTTCGTATCTGAGAAGGTTGATATGATTTGTGCCATCGCTACACCATGTGCAGCCAGCGCCTACAATTCAGCTATGAATACAGACATTCCAACAGTATACACAGCAGTTTCAGATCCTGTTGTAGCAGGTCTTGCTAAGGAGGACGGCTCAAGTGTCGGAAACATCACAGGCTCATCAGACGTGCTTCCTGTTGAGGAGCAGCTTAAGATGATCAGGGAGATGATGCCGGATGCAAAGAAAATCGGTATTCTCTACACCACAAGTGAGGCAAACTCATGCAGCACCATTGAGGAGTACAAAAAGCTTGCAGATAAATACGATTTTGAAATCGTTGATACCGGAATAAACACATCAGCAGATATTGAGATTGCAGCATCAGATCTTGTTTCCAAGGTTGACTGCCTGTGCAACCTCACAGACAACACAGTAGTAAATGCACTCCAGACTGTTCTCGACAAGGCAAATGGAGCAAAGATTCCGGTATTCGGAAGTGAAATTGAGCAGGTTAAATCAGGCTGTGTCGCTTCAATGGGAATTGATTACTACCAGCTTGGAATCGAGACAGGAAAGATGGCAGCAAAGATTTTAAAGGGTGAGGAGAAAGCCTCTGACACTCCGTTTATCACAGCTTCAAAGGCAGAGCTTTATGTAAACACTGCAGCAGCAGACAAGATTGGCATGACACTTGATGCAGATTATATCAAGGATGCAGCCGAGACATTTGATAAGATTGAAGTAAAATAGTTACGTTGATTTTTAAAGCAGGGGAGGATACACCGTGACACTAGTTTTAAGCGTTTTAGAGCAGGGCATGATTTATGCAATCATGGCTCTTGGAATATATATCACATACACCATACTGGATTTTCCGGATCTGACCGTAGATGGAAGCTTTCCGCTTGGAGCGGCACTTTCGGCGGTACTCATCACAAAGGGCGTTAATCCGATACTCACACTGCTTGTGACATTTGCGGCAGGTGCGTTTGCCGGAATGCTGACCGGAATCATCCATGTGAAGCTCAAGGTGCGTGATCTTTTATCGGGAATTATCATGATGACAGCGCTTTACACGGTGAATCTTCGTATTGCAGGAAGAGCAAACCTGCCAATATACAATATGACCACACTTTTTGACAATGATTTTGTCAGAAATGTATTTAAGGGCGGCTTAGCACAGTTTTCAAATGTGATTATCATCCTTGTTATCACATTTGTGATGAAATTCCTGCTCGACTGGTACATGAGCACAAAGTCGGGATATCTGCTTCGCGCCGTAGGTGACAACGAGACTATCGTTACATCTATGGGTGTTGACAAGGGCATCACAAAAATCATCGGCCTTGCAATCGCCAACGGCCTTTGCAGCTTAAGCGGATGCATTTTTGCACAGCAGCAGAGATATTTTGACGTATCAATGGGAACCGGAACAATGGTTATAGGCCTCGCGAGCGTTATTATCGGAATCAGCCTGCTTAAAAAGGCAACATTTTTGCGTGTGACCTCGAGTGTTGTTATCGGAGCGATTGTATACAAGGCCTGTGTGGCAATCGCTATAAAGCTTGGTATGCCGTCGAGCGATTTGAAGCTCATTACAGCGGTATTGTTCCTCATCATTCTGGTGCTTGGAATGGATAGAAACAAAAGAAAGAAGGTGGCATAATGTTAGAGCTCAACCATATCCACAAATTATATAATCCGGGAACAGTCAACGAGATATGCCTCTTTGATGATTTTAATCTGAAAATAGATGATGGACAGTTTGTTTCCGTTGTAGGAAGTAATGGCTCCGGAAAGACATCTATGCTCAATATCATCTGCGGTTCTATCCCTATTGACGGTGGCAGCATAGTGGTAAACGGCACTGACATCACAAAGCAGAAGGATTTTATCAGACACCGCCGCATAGGCCGTGTATTTCAGGATCCGTCAAAGGGAACCTGTCCTTCCATGACAATCCTTGAAAATCTGTCCATAGCTGACAATAAAGGAAAGACATACGGTCTGGGCCGTGGTACGAATCACAGCAGGATAGAGCATTACAAGGAGATGCTTGCCGAGTTAAACCTCGGACTTGAGGATAAGCTTCACACAAAGGTTGGGGCACTTTCAGGCGGTCAGAGACAGACACTTGCGCTTCTCATGGCAACGATGAACCCAATCGAGTTTCTCATCCTTGACGAGCACACTGCAGCCCTCGATCCAAAGACCGCTGAGATCGTAATGCAGCTCACAGGCAAGATTGTAGCAGAGAAGAAGGTTACAACAATCATGGTCACTCACAATCTGCGCTATGCTGTTGAATACGGAGACCGTCTCATCATGATGCATCAGGGCAGGGCAATAATCGACAAGGCCGGTGCCGATAAGCGGGCTATGCAGGTTGATGATATTCTTGGCACATTCAATGAGATCAGTATTGAGTGTGGAAATTAGGATGTGCGAAATGTAAATATGTGAGGTGTTGATAAAACGCATCATGTGTTGAAAATATAGTGAAGTATAGGAAAAAGGACATTCCGGAATTGTAGATTTTACAGCTCTGGGGATGTCCTTTTTACTGATATGAAAGCTATTATAAAAGTGGAAAATCATTCAAGGTGCAAAAATTTCACCTTGAATGTGGGAAGAGGTCCAAATACAAAATACAAACATTATGTGTTTACAGAACAGGGATTGTATATATTGTTGAAGATTATGGAATAGCTAAATATGCCCCGGTTATTGCAGCTCTGTTGAAAAATCCCCCTTTGGTTTTACCACATTAAAACATCGGTAAATCACACCCTCATCATCCCCGACATAATACATCCTCCGGCGGCTCCACATTCCATGACCTCAGCAAGTCGCGGAACACTAATGTCTGGTATAGCATCATAAGCGGATGGCGCATCGGAAACTGTGCTGTCATCGTTTGAAGCAATATTGATACCGCCGATTGCATAAACCGGTATCCCAACCGCATCACAGACATTTTTGAGGAAATCAAGTCCGCGCGGAGGCAATCCTTTTTTGCAGTCGGTTGCAAAAATATGTCCTGCCGTCATATATGTAGCGCCAAGCTGTTCGGCTTTTATGGCATCTTCTACGGAGTGGACGGATGTTCCTATAACCTTGAAGAATTGTTGATAATTGTCAGTGCTTTTTGACATGCCTGTGGATATATCGCCGGGCATGTCTTTTTTGATATAAGCTTCAAGGATTGGTAGTGGCAGATGTATATACGGATGTTCAAGCTCCATTGCTACATTTATAAAGCTGTGCAGCATGCACTGCACATCATATTTTTTACACAGAGCAATCACATCGCGTGCCAGAGACAGATATTCTGCCTCCGGCATATCCTTTTCCCTGAGCACAATTGCATGAGGATGAAGCTTACAGACGCGCTCGAGCTGTTCCATGAATGGGCGGTGGCACAGGTGTCTGTTTGTGATAGCGATTATATTATCACTCTGTAAAGCATGTTTTGAGTTTTCATCTAAGAGTTTTTCTTTATTCATATTCGCACCTACACGTAAATATAGTCGCTCATCACCGGCTGTAAACCATTGTCGAGCAGTGCATTAAATACCTCATCCACGCTTCTGCCATCAGAGATTTCAAACTGGTCATCGCCCTTGTCCTCTATATCGTCCACATGGCTTCCGATTCCGGTGCTGACACCGGCTGAAATCTTGGTGGCGGCGATATTTACGAGATTGTCACGTACACGCGCTACCTCTCTAGTAGATATGGTGATGCTTGCAAACGGCATGAAGAGCCTGTAAGCGCATACCACCTGAAGGAGCTGTGTCTCGTGGACATCCTTTGGATTGATACGGTCATTGTTTATGATAGGGCACAGACGAGGGCATGAGAATGCAATCTCGGCTCTTGGATATTTTTTCTGGAGCAGGTATGCGTGATATCCGGTGGCAAGCGCATCCTTCCTGAAATCATCGAGACCTAAAAGTGCAGCAAAGCCGACACCTCTCATACCGCCCTTAAGAGCACGCTCCTGTGCATTTACACGGTAAGGGAAAATTCTCTTGTGTCCGGCAAGGTGAAGAGTCTCGTATTTGTCAGAGTTGTAGGTCTCCTGGAAAACGGTCACATAGTCAGCACCGCACTCGTGCAGGTATGCGTATTCGTCAGAGTTCATAGGATAAACCTCAAGACCTATAACCTTGAAATATTTGCGGGCAATTTTGCAGGCCTCTCCAATGTATTCGACGTCTGACATTTTTTTGCTCTCACCGGTGAGAATCAGGATTTCCTGAAGACCGGTTTTGGCGATTGCAGCCATTTCCTTTTCTATTTCTGAGGCATTCAGCTTTGCGCGGTTGATTTTATTGTGACAGTTGAAACCACAGTAGATACAGTAGTTTTCGCAGTAGTTTGATATGTAAAGCGGTGTAAACATGCACACGCTGTTGCCGAAGTGCTTTCTGGTCTCAAGCTGTGCAGCCTGTGCGATTTCCTCAATAAATGGCTGTGCAGCAGGCGAGAGCAGAGCCTTGAAATCCTCCAATGTGCGGTATTCGTGGGAGAGCGCCGCGCGTACATCGGCTGCGGTGTATTTGTCGTAGTCGTAGTCATCCATTTCGGCAACTACCCTGTCCATGATATCGGAGTCAAGCACCTCCATATCGGGCAGATATTTCATATGATCTATTCTGTTTTTCTTCATGTCCTCGAGGATTACTTCGTTTACAATGCTGTCGTTGAAGTGGTCATCGTGGGCGATATTTGCATTGATATCTTTGTCATTTGTTATATTTGTATCGTTAGTCATTATGTGTTCCCTTCAAAAGCTAATTATTATATAATCGATTAGTTGCGCAGATATCCTGTCAGAGGAGATGATGCGCTGGCTCCTTTGGTCAGAGTGCGTCCGAGTCCTGACAGATAAGCCATTCTTCCGGCCTCGATAGCCTTTTTAAATGCCTCTGCCATTATCTCAACATCACCGGCTGTTGCAACAGCGGTGTTTGCCATGACTGCGGCAGCACCCATTTCCATAGCCTCGCATGCCTGTGAAGGACGGCCTATGCCTGCATCCACGATGATAGGCAGGTCAATTTCGTCAATCAGAATCTGGATAAATTCCTTTGTGCAGATACCCTTGTTTGAGCCGATAGGCGCACCGAGAGGCATGATGCAGGCAGCGCCGGCGTTTGCAAGGTCTCTTGCTACGTTGAGGTCAGGATACATGTAAGGCATTACGACAAAGCCCTCCTTTGCGAGAATCTCTGTAGCCTTTATTGTCTCAAAGTTGTCCGGAAGCAGATATTTACTGTCGCGCATGATTTCAATTTTTACGAAATCTCCACAGCCCAGCTCGCGGGACAAACGTGCGATTCTTACAGCCTCATCGGCATTTCTGGCGCCTGATGTGTTTGGAAGCAGTGTGACATTGTCCGGAATATAGTCGAGGATGTTTGCCAGTCCTCCATCGTTTGCACGGCGCAGAGCCAGTGTGATAATCTGTGCATCAGCCTTCTCAATGCAGGCCTTTACCAGGTCGAGTGAAAACTTTCCCGATCCAAGGATGAAACGTGAGGTAAACTCGTGACCTCCTAAAACTAATTTGTCGTTTGCTAAATCTATATTTTTACTCATGATTAACTCCTTATGTTTTTATTGATGGTGTAAAAAGTGTTTGTTTTTAATCAGCCCCCGCCCATAAAGCTTAAAATCTCTACCACATCGCCGTCGGCGATAGCAGTGCTGTCATACTCAGTCTTTGGAAGAATCTCTTCATTCAGCTCCACAACGATGTGCTTAGGGTTGTAATTGTTAGCTGAAAGATACTGCGAAACAGTCATGCCGCATACATCTGCAGCTTCTTTACCGTTGATTTTTACCATTGTGCGTCTCCTTTCCGGATTGAGATGTGGAAAAAGCGGGGATTATCCCGAAGCAATACATTAAAAAAGAGTTCACAAAGCAATACACCCGCGGTGGTGTACCCCTTCATGAACTCTGTTCACTCTCAAAAATCCGTTATTAAACTATGTAAATATGTAAAATTAAAAGGGAGATACCAATAATTTTACAAACATGAGTATAGTACCTTGCACCGGCAAAGTCAACTGATTTTTAATAAAACCGCATTACGTTACTGATATGTAGTAACTGCATTACAACAATTTCCAACAAATTTTACATGACGCAGACAGTATATTTTCATTAGAATGATATGTTAAAAAAGTAATAAAAATGATATTGAATAATTTCTGATAGCCGATTTGATGGAGGAAAATAATGTTTGACGAAGAAATGATAACAAAATACAGATACATAATATTACTTCTTGGCACAGCAGTATCGTTTGTGTTTGGCTTTGCGGTGGCATTTGGACTTGCTAAGCTGTGTGGAGTGATGGCTGTAAAGGCAGTGCTCAATATCGCTTTCACGGCAGGCGGTATCACAGGAATGCTTGGATTTGTGTGCATCTGTCTGGCTGAGCTTAGACGCATATAGTTACACAGTAAGAAAGAAAACGGAATAAATTATTTTGACATACGACGAAATAAAAAAGAACAAAGAAATATGTGAATGCCTCCGATAGGAAGATAGGCATTCATGCGCAGGATGAGTATGGATTTGAATAGTTACTGATTTCACATAAAAAGTGCATATTCGCACACAAACAAAACAAAATACAAATTTTATCGAAAAACTTACTTATAAAGTTTCTCAACTCTTGAACTTAAAAATGATTGATAGTATAATTTAAGCGATTGGTGAAAATAAGATTAAATGATAAGGAGGAAATCGTAATGATTACCTGGAACAACTTGGATACCCTGGAATCCTTCAAGGAGCTTTCTAACGTGGGACGTGTTGACATAAAAGAGGCCATGTCAGGAGACAATGGCGCTAAGCGTGTCAAGGAGTACAACATCCCAATGGCAGAGGGATTCACATACAACTTCGCTGCAAAGCAGGTGGATGCAGATGTGCTTGAGGCACTTGCAAAGCTTGCAAAGGAGGCTCAGCTTACAGAAAAATTTGAGGCACTTTACAATGGTGCTGTTATCAATACAGGTGAGAACCGTCTCGTTCTGCACCAGCTTACTCGTGGACAGCTCGGAGATGCTGTAGTGGCAGACGGAGTTGACAAGCGTAAATTCTACGTAGAGCAGCAGGAGAGAATCGCTGAGTTCGCAAACAAGGTTCACTCAGGCGAGATTACAAATGCAGCAGGAGAGAAGTTTACAACAGTTGTTCAGATTGGAATCGGCGGAAGCGATTTAGGACCTCGTGCTATGTACTTAGCACTTGAGAACTGGGCAAAGAAAAACAATACATTCAAGATGGAAGCCAAATTCATCAGCAATGTTGACCCTGATGATGCGGCAAGCGTACTTGCATCAGTTGACGTAGCTCACTCTATTTTTATATTAGTATCAAAATCAGGTACAACACTTGAGACTCTTACAAATGAGTCATTCGTGAAGGATGCATTAAAGAACGCAGGACTTGATGCTTCTAAGCACATGATTGCTGTAACAAGCGAGACATCACCACTTGCAAAGAGCGATGATTACCTTGCAGCCTTCTTCATGGACGATTACATCGGAGGACGTTACTCATCAACATCAGCAGTTGGTGGAGCAGTTCTCTCACTTGCATTCGGTCCGGAGGTATTTGCACAGTTCCTCGACGGAGCAGCAGCAGAGGATAAGCTTTCAAAGAATGCAGACATCATGGAGAATCCTGAGATGCTTGACGCACTCATCGGTGTTTACGAGAGAAATGTACTCGGATATCCTAGCACAGCAGTGCTTCCATACTCACAGGCACTCAGCCGTTTCCCTGCACATTTACAGCAGGCTGATATGGAGTCAAACGGCAAGTCGGTTAACCGTTTCGGTGAGCCTGTAGATTATGTGACAGGACCGGTTCTCTTTGGTGAGCCTGGAACAAACGGACAGCACTCATTCTATCAGCTCCTTCATCAGGGAACAGATATTGTGCCACTCCAGTTCATCGGTTTCAAGAACAACCAGCTTGACACAGATGTAGTCATCCAGGACAGCACAAGCCAGCAGAAGCTCTGTGCAAACGTAGCAGCACAGATAGTTGCATTTGCATGTGGTAAGGCAGACGACAACAAGAACAAGAACTTCGAGGGTGGACGTCCTTCAAGCATCATCATCGGAGACCAGGTAAATCCTGCATCTCTTGGTGCACTCCTTGCACACTTTGAGAACAAGATCATGTTCCAGGGCTTCTTATGGAATGTAAACAGCTTCGATCAGGAAGGTGTTCAGCTTGGAAAGATACTTGCAAAGAAGGTTCTCGCACATGAGACAGACGGAGCGCTCAAGGAGCTCAGCGATATGCTTAATATCTAATACATCGAATAATAAGTAAAGATACAGAAACAGAAATATAAAAACGAGCCGCAATCCTGTGGGTATCAGGATTGCGGCTCGTTTTGTTCTGCCATAAATCATCCGGGTTAAAGATGATGCATGACAAATTGGGTGAGATAATTTATTTAGGTTTATAGTTACTAATGTTGATAAATGTTATCATTATTTGTGTGCTTTATGAAAGACAACATCATCCTTGATATTGCTGTCGTATTTGGTATAAGCATGGCTATGGCTGTTATTTCCGGCTGCATCACGGTCATCCTTCTCAGGACCGTTCTCCATCCACCAGGCATAGGCTGCAGCGCCGATACAAACGGCAGCACACACGACAATTATTATTATTTCAAGCATTTTAAATCCTCCGTTTTACTTTATCAGCATGACGCGGAGAAAATGTTTATTTAATGTATCTAAGTTATATTTCCTCCGCATATGCGCGAATTTTGAAATAATCAGCGAAGGAAATTAGTTTATGCCCATCCTTGTCGTGGATAAAACGGATAATAAAGCGCCGGCTTGTGTTTGTGAGGCATATGCGCATGACCACGCTAGCGGCATATGCGAATAAAATAATATGTATTAACTGGAGTAACGCACCCAGCCAGCTTAAATTGGATGTAAGCCTGCCTAAAAAACCAAGCGAAGAGGTACGGATGCGGCATATGACTGCAGGAAAAGAAGGTATTTCCTCTATATACTGGCAATCCATGAGTGCCGACATATCTGACTCTGAATAAAGCACTGCGCGTGAGTCCAAGACTTCCTGCTGTGGAAGCGCGGCCTTATCAGAAGAGGCATAAGAGCCCCAGACAACCCTGTGATCGTATGAACCGTATGCTGTGCGGTCAGGATCAAATTCGTCCAGATTTTTGTCGAGACTTAGAAAGGAGCAGAATATAAGACAAAGCAACAGTGGTAAAACCAGTATTTTCTTCATGAGAGTCCACTCCTTTCCTTCCAATTTATGTTTCTATTTTCTTCCTTTAGATTAAAAAAGTCAACTTATATATAAATTTATTTTGAAAAATATTGAAATGATATGAGGGTCACTAAGGTATACATCGAATTGCATGCAAGCGCCCGGCAGCGCAGCCGATTATAATGCGCTTGCGGCCCGCAACTGTGAAGGTACTGAACAGTTATGATTATCATAAATCAATAATATGCAAATTGCATAAAAAATAATCGAAAATTTATGCATGTTTGTGCATCACGATAATAGACATTTTAAGGAGCACGTGATACTATAATTAACGTAAAAACCCCCCAATACATTATATATTTTTACTATCCCCATAGTAAAATACCTTCTCCTAAAGGACAGCAGAACGATGGCTGTTCTTTTTTTGTCCAAAAATAGTGTATATTTGTGGAAACAAGCAGATATAATATTGTTGAAATGATTTAGACATGATACAATCAGATTAGATATTAGATAGCACGCAAGAAGCGAGATATGCTGATAACAGCCCTCTTTCTTCAAGCCTGCAGACATTGAAGGCTCTGATGGCATAATTCAGAGTCACTGACACCAAATACTGTGAGCAGATGACAGTTGCTTCACGTATGAGGAGGAAGAACATTTTAAGATTTAGGGTGTACTTCCGGCGAAGTGCACCCTTTGTTCATATTAAATACAAGATATAAGGAGTAACGCATGGAAACAAGAATAGCCTGATCGGCATTATAGTTGAAAACCCGGATTCAGTTGAGCAGCTCAATCATCTGCTGCATGAGTACGGCAGCTTCATTGTGGGGCGCATGGGTATCCCTTACGAGAAAAAGAACGTGAATATCATCAGTGTGGCGATTGACGCACCACAGGATATTATCAGTGCTCTGTCCGGCAGGATTGGCAGGCTGGATGGCATAGGAGTGAAGACAGTTTACTCTAATAAATAAAGCAGACCAGACTACAGGAGAAAGCATGACCGAAAATACAGCAATAATAAAAATTATAGATGAAATTGCGGCCTGCCGGAATATCACCCTCGAGCAGCTGCATATGCTGCTTGAGACAGATGATATGCAGGCAGTTGATTACCTTAGAAAGAGGGCATCTGAGAAAGCACACGAGACCTATGGCAATCAGGTTTTTATACGAGGGCTGATAGAGTTTACCAACTACTGCAAAAACGACTGTCTCTACTGCGGCATAAGGCACAGCAATACTCACGCGGACCGCTACCGCCTGAGTACGGAGCAGATTATGGCATGCTGCGAGAGTGGCTATGAGCTTGGCTTTCGCACCTTTGTGCTGCAGGGCGGTGAGGATCCGTACTATACGGATGAGCGCATCTGTGAGATAGTGTCCGGGATTAAGGCAAAGTATCCGGACTGCGCAGTTACGCTCTCTATCGGTGAAAAGTCAAAAGAGAGCTACCAGAGCTATTTTGATGCAGGGGCGGACAGATATCTGCTGCGCCATGAGACTGCGGATGAAAAGCATTACAGTAGGCTTCATCCGGCAGAGATGTCACTTGCAAACAGAAAGCAGTGCCTTTGGGATTTGAAAGAGATAGGCTATCAGGTGGGCTGCGGCTTCATGGTTGGCTCACCGGGACAGACAGTGGAGACCTTGTATGAGGATTTGCAGTTTATAAAGGAGCTTGAGCCTCACATGGTTGGAATCGGTCCGTTCATATCGCAGAAGGATACACCTTTTGCAAATGAGAAGTCAGGCACGATGGATGAGACGCTTCGCCTGCTTTCAATCATCAGGCTCATACATCCAAAAGTGCTGCTGCCTGCCACAACAGCGCTTGGCACAATCCATCCGCTCGGCAGGGAAAAGGGTATACAGTCGGGTGCCAATGTCGTGATGCCAAACCTCTCACCGGTCAATGTCCGCGACAAATACAAGCTTTACGACAATAAAATCTGCACCGGAGATGAGGCAGCAGAGTGCCGCTTCTGCATGGAAAAACGGATGAAAAGCATCGGCTATCAGGTGGTGGTGTCGCGCGGTGACTACGCAGATATGTGATTACAATAGAAGGAGATAAAAATGTACAACGTAAAATCATTAAAGGCTGAGGAATTCATCTCAGACGAGGAAATCAAAGAGACTCTCGAATACGCAGAGGCAAATAAAAATAATATAGGGCTGATCGATAAGATTATCGAGAAAGCAAAGCTAAAAAAAGGACTCACACACAGAGAGGCATCAGTGCTTTTAGCATGTGAGATTCCGGAGAAGCTTGACGAGGTTTACAAGCTTGCACAGCAGATAAAGAAGGATTTCTACGGAAACAGAATCGTGCTTTTTGCACCGCTTTATCTGTCAAACTACTGTGTGAACGGCTGTGTTTACTGTCCGTATCACATGAAAAATAAGCATATTGCGAGAAAGAAGCTCACTCAGGAGGAGATAGTAAAGGAGGTCACAGCCCTTCAGGATATGGGACACAAGCGTCTTGCAATCGAGGCAGGAGAGGATCCTGTAAACAATCCGATTGAGTATATTCTCGAGTGTATCAACACAATCTACAGCATCAAGCACAAAAACGGAGCTATCCGCCGTGTAAATGTAAATATAGCTGCCACTACAGTGGAGAATTACAGAAAGCTCAAGGAGGCAGGAATCGGAACCTACATATCTTCCAGGAGACATATCATAAGGAAAGCTATGAGCAGCTTCATCCGACAGGACCAAAGCATGACTATGCATATCACACAGAGGCCATGGACCGTGCTATGGAGGGCGGCATTGACGATGTGGGACTTGGTGTACTTTTCGGACTGGACAAATACAAGTACGAGTTTGCAGGACTTTTGATGCATGCAGAGCACCTTGAGGCAGTGCACGGTGTAGGTCCTCACACCATCAGTGTGCCGCGTATAAAGCACGCAGATGATATAGACCCGGATGTATTTGACAATGGCATCAGTGATGATACCTTCGCCAAAATATGCGCACTTATCCGTATTTCAGTGCCATACACAGGAATGATAATCTCAACCCGTGAGAGCCAGGCTGTCCGCGAAAAGGTTCTGCCGCTCGGTGTTTCACAGATCAGCGGCGCATCAAAGACAAGTGTTGGAGGCTATGCAGACCCGGAGGCTGAGAAAAATGCAGAGGCAACATCGGAGCAGTTTGATGTCAGCGACCAGAGAACACTTGACGAGGTGGTAAACTGGCTTATGAAGATGGACTATATTCCATCCTTCTGTACAGCCTGCTACAGAGAGGGCAGAACGGGAGACCGTTTTATGGCACTGTGCAAGAGCATGCAGATACTTAACTGCTGTCATCCGAACGCACTCATGACACTTAAGGAGTATCTCGAGGACTATGCAAGCCCGCAGACAAGAGAGCTTGGAATGAAGCTCATCGACAGGGAAATAGAAAAGATTACCAATCCAAAGGTTAAGCAGACCTGCTATGAGCATATACATGATATTGCAGACGGAAAGCGTGATTTCCGTTTCTAAAGGGGGATACATATGGGAAATTTGAATGAGACGCCTTCTGCCAACAGACTTCATATAGGTATATACGGAAAGACAAACAGTGGTAAGTCATCACTGATTAACGCGGTTACAAAGCAGGAGGTTTCCATAGTAGCTGACGTGGCAGGTACGACAACAGACCCTGTGTACAAGCCGATGGAGATACATCCGCTCGGACCGTGCGTGATTATTGATACGGCGGGCTTTGATGATGACAGTGAGCTTGGTGAAAGACGTGTGGAAAAGACCCATCTGGCAGCAGAGAAGACAGATATAGCCGTTGTAGTGCTTGATATTGCAGAGGTCATTGCTGCAAAGAAGGCAGGGATACCATTTAAAAAGGCATTTAAGGATGAGGCAGAGTGGAGCCTGCTATTTGCAAAAAAACATACTCCGGTTGTATTTGCTTTAAACAAGATAGACGAGATTTTGCTTTCTGCAGAGGCACAGGAAAAGAGCAGGGGAAAGCTTGACAATGCCGCAATAGAGGCCGCAAAGAGCTGGGTTTATGAGGAAAACAGTGCTGTGATGGGCAAAAATGCAGACAATAGCTTTGAAGTTGTAGCAGTCAGCGCATTAAAGGGCAAGGGAATGGATGCCGTTATCTCTGCACTCACACGCCTGTTGCCGGAGGATTTCGGTCAGGAATTTATCCTAGGAGACCTTGTCTGTGAGACCGATCTGGTGCTTCTTGTCATGCCGCAGGATATCCAGGCACCAAAGGGCAGACTCATATTGCCACAGGTGCAGACACTCAGGGAATTGCTCGATAGAAAATGCCTTGTGATGAGCACGACAACTGACAAAATGACAGATGCACTTGCAGCATTATCTCACGCGCCAAAGCTCATCGTGACAGATTCACAGGTGTTTGGCTATGTGTACGAGCACAAGCCGGCGGAGAGTATGCTCACATCATTTTCAGTGCTTTTTGCAGCATACAAGGGTGATCTGCCATACTATGTGGAGAGCGCAAGGGCAATTGATGCCTTAAAGCCATCCTCAAGGGTGCTTATCGCAGAGTGCTGTACACATGCGCCTCTTGCGGAGGATATAGGCAGGGTGAAGCTTCCGAACCTGCTTCGAAAGCGTGTCGGTGAGGAGCTTACCGTGGATATTACAAGCGGTACAGACTTCCCTGATAATCTTTCGCAGTACGACCTCGTTATTCAGTGTGGCGCTTGCATGTTTAACAGAAAATATGTATTATCAAGGATAGACAGGGCACGCACTCAGCATGTGCCGATGACAAACTATGGCGTGGCAATAGCACACCTGACAGGAATACTCGATAAGGTGAGCATGCCCTAGAAAAACCTTAAAAGCCGGGAGGAAGAGAATCTATCGGTATGACGAAAACAAGTGATTTTGACGACAAAGTGAATTATAGTGGCGATTATAAAGGAAATTATGGCAATAATTACAGCGGCAATTATAACGCCACCGGTTACGCTCGTCTGGCGAAGAGCCTTATTGATATAGTAAAGGAGCAGCAGGCAAAGCTTGGCTACAGGAAGGAAATAGTCAGACTGTATTATCCTCTTTCCACGCTCAGACATTTCTTTGAGTGTGCAGGGGCTGATAATAAAATTGCAGCCGGCATGATTTCAGAGCAGCAGATGCTTGAAATCCTTGCTCCAAACAACCTGCCAAAGCAGCTTACTGACACCATAGGCGAGATAAAGGTCACCGCAAAAAATGAGCGCTTCTGCATAGAGATACCACCTGAGGGCAGTGAGTATGTGCATGAAAACACAGCTGACAACGAGTTTATCAGTGAGCTGATTGCGCTTGTCGGTACGCATGGCTGTACCATGGAGCAGATAACAGAGCTGTTTTACAAATATTCGGACGACATCGAGAAAAAGGAAATGCAAAACGGTGAGTTTGACTGCTACATCCGCTTCTTAAATGAGCCGGATGACACATATTACTACTGCTTCCATGATGAGGGCTGTCATATCATATATCATAGATTTCTGCCGCAGGATTATGCGGACTTTGGATTTTAATGGATATGTTTAGATGCAGGCATAGGGTAAATATTGCTTTTGGTGTTGGCATTTAAATTTACTTTGAAGTTACACGGAGACAAAGTTTGACAAAAATATAACAATCGTAATATAATGGCGGTTGAGAGCATGGTTTATGTATAATATACGCAGCAGGAGATATACACATGGCAAAATTTACAAGAAAAGCCATAATGCAGACTTTTTTACATATACTGAAAAACAAACCGCTTGACAGGATTACAGTCAAGGATATATGCGAGCAGTGTGAGATAAACAGAAACACATTCTACTATTATTTCAGGGACATATATGATGTGCTTGAGGCTATATTTGAGGACGAGGTAAGGCTTGTTATGGATGAGGCAAAGGAGGGCATGACATTTCATGATGCATATGCCAGAGCCGCTTCCATTATTCTTAATAACCGCGAGGCAATAATACACATTTATGCATCGGAAAACGGCAGGCTGCTGAGGACATATCTGGATGCCGTGGTCACGCAGGTGGTGCGCCGTTTTGTGCTGGAAAAGGCAGAGGCTACAGCCTGAGTGAGAGTGACGTTGCGTTTATCACGGCATTTTACAGCAACGGAATTGTGGGCAGCACAATAAAGTGGATTGAGAGAGGCAGCATGATGAATGGTGCGCCTGAGACCATTACGGCAAATAGCACAGGAATGTCAAAAAGCCAGTACAACAGAGATATTGTTAAGAGAATCGGTGACTCCTTCGAGGCCACAATTTATGATATGATTGAGTGCTGCCTGTAGACATGCGGATATTATATGACAAAATAATTCGAACAGATTTGACAGAGTGTCTGAATTTCAGACACTCTTATTTTTTGTCCGTTTTAAAACCGGTTGTGGTGGATTAGAATAGCAGACAAAAAGGAGGGAGATACTTTATGCATACATTGATACGTGTGAAAAATGCATACACTGCCATGACAATATGCCTGATTGCATTGGGGGCAGCTTTGTTGTTTGCGCCACAGCTTGGACTTAAGACTTTGTGCGTGGTGTATGGAGTGTTTCTCATAGTATACGGAGTGACAAAGCTGTCCGGATATTTTGCAAAGGATTTATTTCAGCTTGCGTTTCAGTTTGACCTTGCGCTGGGGATAGTTTCTATAGTGCTTGGAATCATAATTATAGAGAAATCTGAGTATATTATAGAGATATTGTCCACGGCAATAGGCATTTTTATGCTGGTAGATGGAGCGTTAAAGATACAGACCGCAGTGGAAGCAAAGCGCTTTGGCATCGAGAGATGGTGGCTCATACTCGTAATGTCATTTGTAGTGGCGTTTGTGGGCATATTGCTTTTAGTGACACCATTTGAGACCGCAGGCATGATAGTCAGACTAATAGGACTGAATTTGAGTCTTGACGGAATACTAAATTTATTTGTCGTCAGAAATACCGTTGAAACAATAAGGAGGAATACAAAGTGGGAAATTTAGGACATCAGGCAGCGAGACTTGCTGCATCAAAAATATGTGACAACATTGTAAAAGGACTTTGCAAGGACCCGGAGACAGAGGTTGTAAAGCTCATCGACATATGGCAGAAATTCATGGGCGATGAGAAGATTGATTTAAACTATGACAGTGCGCGCAGGATGATCTGCGACAAGGACTGTACACTCAACAAGTACATGCACCGTCTTATCAATGAGATAGATCCTCATGTATTAAAGACAATCGCGCTCAATCTGGGCTTTGAGGCATTTGTTTACGGCACAAAAACTATCCGTAAAAATCGTGAAAAGTATGGCTGCAATGTGCCGTGGCTCATTCTTATGGATCCGACAAGTGCCTGTAATCTGCACTGCACAGGCTGCTGGGCAGCAGAGTACGGTCACAAGCTGAACTTAACCTTTGATGAGATGGATAAGGTCGTAACACAGGGCAAGGAACTTGGCGTATACCTGTATATGTTCACAGGAGGGGAGCTCTCGTCAGAAAAGCAGACCTTGTTAAGCTCTGTGAGAAGCACAACGACTGTGCATTTCTGGCATTCACAAACGGCACACTCGTGATGAGGCCTTCTGCGCGGACTTAAAGCGTATCGGAAATCTGTACCTTGCAATAAGTCTTGAGGGCTTCTCAGAGGTAAACGACCTAAGACGAGGCACAGGTGTATTTGCAAAGGTTATGCATGCGATGGATTTGCTTAAGGAAAACGGACTTGTTTTCGGTACATCAATATGTTACACTTCAAAGAACTATAAGACAGTTACCAGTGATGAGTTTATAGACATGATTGTGGAAAAGGGCTGCCGCTATGCGCTTTACTTCCATTATATGCCTGTCGGAAACGATGCATCACTGGAACTTTTACCAAATCCGGAGCAGAGGCTTTACATCAAGGACCGTGTCCGTGAAATCAGAAATATGACAAGCGGCAAGGGAATTTTCACGATGGATTTCCAGAACGACGGCGAGTTTGTCGGAGGCTGTATAGCAGGCGGAAGAAACTACTTCCATATCAATGCAAATGGTGATGCTGAGCCATGTGTATTCATACACTACTCAGGAGCAAACATCCGTACACACAGCATGCTTGAGATTTTGAAACAGCCGCTTTTCATGCATATCATGATAACCAGCCATTTAATGAGAATCACTACAGACCATGTCCTATGCTTGAAAATCCTGAGATCTTACAGAGGCTCGTAAAGGAAACAGGTGCAAAATCAACAGATTTACAGTCACCTGAGAGTGCGGAGCACCTGTGCAACAAGTGCAAGGAGTATGCGCAGGCATGGAAGCCTTGTGCCGATAAGCTTTGGGCGGAGGAAGGACACAGTAATTAATGATATTTGAAACACATGCCCATTATGATGATGACAGATTTAAGGACGACCGTGATGAAACAATAAAACGCGTCCATGAAAAAGGAGTTGCCCCGATAATAAATGTCGGGGCTTCTATTGGTTCTACCATGACTACAATGGAGCTTGCAAGGAAATATGACTTTATATATGCAGCGGTTGGAGTGCATCCAAGCGACATAGCTGATTTAAACGAGGAAACCTTTGCATGGCTTAAGGAACAGACTGCCTGGGAAAGGACTGTTGCAGTCGGGGAAATCGGACTGGACTATTACTGGGATAAGGAGCCAAAGGTGCAGGAAAGCCAGCGCTACTGGTTTAAGCGTCAGCTTGAGCTTGCAGCAGAAGCATCGCTGCCGGTTATCATCCACTCGCGTGATGCAGCACAGGATACCATGGAAATCATGACAGAAGCAGCAAAAAAGGATATCCGCGGCGTGATACACTGCTATTCATATTCACCTGAGATGGCGCGAGAGTATGTAAAGCTGGGCTATTATATCGGAGTGGGAGGTGTCGTAACCTTCAAGAATGCAAAGAAGCTGGTACAGACAGTGTCAGAGCTTCCACTTGAGAGAATCCTTCTTGAGACAGACTGTCCATACATGGCCCCGGAGCCACATCGAGGCACGCGGAATGATTCGTCAAACATTCCATATGTCATATCAAAGATAGCGGAAATCAAAGGAACTACGCCTGATGAGGTAGAGCGCGTAACGCGCGCCAATGCATTTGAACTGTTTACACGTGTCAATTCAAGGGATTGAGCCTCAGCGTGAGGAACGAAAGCCACGAACCCCCGCCAAGCCATGGGGCACGTACACTACCGCGTGAGCTACGCTTCGCAGTTAAGATTCTGTACGGATTATGTCTAAAAATTATCTATGCTTGACGAAACCGGCTTTTATGCACCGTCCGTGGCGCATAACGCCTTGCCCAGCCGTCCATGGCTGGGCATTTCTGTGTATTTAAGCATAATCCTACAGTATCTAAACAGCTTCGCTATTCGCTCACGCGGTAGTGTACGTGCCCCATGGCTGGGCGGGGGTTCGCGGCTTTCGCCCCCGGACTAACGACGAAACCGCAAAAAATTCACGAATACAATTGAAATAAAGACATTTTATGTGATATCATATAATTAATAACAGCAGTTGTACTGCCGCATCAGACGAATAACACAAGGAGCGCATACCATGGCATATTTGGGAAATCCTAAGAACACGATCGAGGTTCTGCAGAAATACAATTTCAATTTTCAAAAGAAATTCGGACAGAACTTCCTTATTGATACAGGCATTCTGGAGGAAATCATAGACTCGGCCGACATCACAAAGGACGATATGATACTTGAGATAGGCCCTGGAATAGGTACGATGACACAGTATCTGTGCGAGTCGGCACGCCGGGTAATCGCAGTGGAGATAGACAGCAATCTGATTCCCATACTGGAGTATACACTAAGCGCATATGATAATGTAAAGGTCATAAACGATGATATACTGAAGGTTGACATAAATGCTCTTGCAGAGGAATATAATAATGGTAAGCCGATAAAGGTTGTTGCAAACCTGCCATATTACATCACGACACCTATCATTATGGGGCTGTTCGAGAGCCATGTGCCGATAGACAGCATTACCATCATGGTGCAGAAGGAGGTCGCAGACCGTATGCAGGCAGGTCCGGGAAAGAAGGATTACGGAGCCCTTTCACTTGCAGTGCAGTATTATTCGCACCCTGAGATAGTGGTCAATGTGCCGCCAAGCTGTTTCATGCCACAGCCAAAGGTAGGAAGCTCGGTTATATCACTCAAGCGATATGAAAAGCCGGTGGTTGACGTAGATGATGAAAAGCTCATGTTTAAAATCATCAGGGCATCCTTCAACCAGCGCAGGAAAACTCTTGCCAACGGACTCAACAATTTCGGTGGTATGGGACTGACCAAGGAGCAGATACAGCAGAGCATAGAGGCTCTCGGAGTTCCTGTAAATGTGCGTGGTGAGGCTCTAAGCCTTTCACAGTTTGCACAATTATCAAATATAATTGGTGCCGCAAAATAGAAAACATGAATAAATCCGTGTGAGAGGGACATACTATCATCAGAACAATTCAGATGATGGAGGTAATGTCCTATGAAAAAACAACAAATTGCAGCAGCGGCATGTCTCGTGGCCGGAGCCATAGGATTTGCAGCGGTATATTCAACACAGAATCACGGAAAAGAGGAGACACCCACAGAAATTTCACAGACTTCGTCTATAGTAGAGCCTACAGAGAAGACCCCACAGAAACAAACCCCAAAAGAAGATTCAGAGACTAAGACAGGGCAGGAAGAAAACTTAAATAAGAGCAACAATCAGCAGCCCACGGAAAAACAACTGCATTTTGTCGCTGAAAATGTGACCACCTGGCCTGTAAAGGGAGATGTACTATTGCCGTTTTCCATGGACAAGACGGTGTATTTCCCGACACTCGACCAGTATCAGTATAATCGTGGCATGGTAATACGTGCAAACGAGGGTGATGCGGTATGCTCGGTTACCGAGGGCAGGATTATAGACATATATGACAGTGCAGAGACGGGCTGCACGGTAGTGCAGGATTTAGGAGACGGCTATACAGCTACTTACGGACAGCTTGCAAATCTGACCTGCAGTGAGGGTGATGTGCTTGAGGCAGGAGAAACACTTGGAACAGTTGGAAAGGTGACCAGATACTATACTGTAGAGGGCACCAATGTGTATTTTGCGATGGAGCAGGATGGAAAACCGGTCAATCCGATGGATTATTTCGGCGATATATAGAGGTGAAAAGTTGGAGTTTAATGAATACAATGAGAGTGTGAAAAACTGGACAAATGGCATTCTTGATAATTACAGAAAGGACGCCGAGATGACTATCAGATATTGTAATGAGCTGATAGAGTATGGAGAAAAAACAGCAGATTCAAAGCTTTTGGGCTTTGGCTACTATCATCTTGCCATGACACTTTATTGCCTGAATGACTACGATAACATATTTGATATCGTGGTCAGGGCGATAGAGCACCTGGAGAAGGCACAGAGCTGGAGCATGCTGGCGCGTGCATGCAATATACTTGGCATCATCACATCAAGCAGAGGCAATCAGCCGGTAGCGTATGATTATTATCTGGATGGGCTGATGTACTGCAAGAAGTATGGGCTTTTGGAGGAACAGGGCATCATAAATGTCAACTGCGGAGCCTTGAATATCAAGGTAGGCAGATACGAGGAGGCCATGGAATACTTTCAAAAAGCCATGGAATACATAGCATCCGCACCAGAAGAGCCTTCATATCACACAAGGATGATATCTCTTTATGAGAACATGATAAACTGCAAGGTATTGGAGAATAACTTTACCGGAATAGATGAGATGCTTGAGATTGTTGATAGGGAGCATCTGCCTTTTGCGGATGCAATAGACAGGCTTGGAATGCTCATCAGCAAAACCTTTTACATGCATAAAAGCGGTCAGATAGAAAAACGTGACGAGTGCATCAGGCACATTGACAGTGTAATCACGCAGGATATGCTTTTTTGGATCTGATAGAGGATTTCTTTGTGTACCTGGAGGTGCTTTTTGAGAGTGGAAAGAGTGATGAGTTCTGGCATCTGATGGAGCTTATGGAGCCGATGATAAACAATCTTAAGGTTACAAGCATGCAGATGAGACTTTTAGGTCTTAAAATCAGATTTTACAGAAATCATCATATGAGTGCAGATTATCTGCAGGCTGCGGGACTGTACTATGAGCTTTCTGAGCGCAAGGAGCTTGAGGCCAAGGCTATGATAAAAGAAGTCATAAAGCTTAGGCAAATTTCGAGAAGGTAAATCGCGCCAAGAAAAGAATGGAGAAGGAAAATAAGCGTCTTGCGGCGCAGTCTGAGACAGATCCGCTTACAGGCATGGCAAACAGGCGAAAGCTCAATATACAGGCAGATGAGATGTTTCTGCATGCTCTAAAAAGCGGACACAATTTTGCTCTGGAGATACTGGATGTGGATTATTTCAAGGAGTACAATGATAATTACGGACATCAGGAGGGCGACAAATGTCTGATTGCAATTGCAGGCTGTATCAGCGAGGTTGCAGGAGCACATGGAGCTTTTGTGCCAGATATGGCGGGGATGAGTTTGTAGTCATGTACGAGAATATCTCAAAGGAAGCTGCTAAAGAGTATGTGGAGGAGCTTCGATGCAAGGTTATGGAGCTGGCTCTGCCACATCGGTATTCAAAGATGCTGCCTATTGTCACAATCACACAGGGTATGTATTGTGATGTACCAAAACAGGAAAACAGAGTGTGGGATTACTTACATGTGGCAGATGAGATACTATACAGCGTAAAGACAGACAGCCGTGGCGGCTGCAGGGTGGCTGACAGAGCAGAGTTTGTGCTTATGTCAGGCTATGGCAATATGATTCAGGCTCAGGCCTGATGCCATAAGGTCATGTCATAAGTAAAGCATTGATTATTGAGATGGATAAAGCATACATGGATGAAAACTATACATATATTGTAAGGTGTGCAGACGCACACTTACACCGGCTGGACAAATGACCTGAAAAAGCGCATAAAAGCGCATAATGCCGGAAAAGGCGCCAAATATACAAAGATACGCAGACCTGTGGAGCTGGTCTACTTCGAGCGGTTTGCCACGAAAGAGGAGGCAATGAGCAGGGAGTATCACATAAAACAGCTCAAGCGTTCACAGAAGCAGGCGCTGATAGATGAAATGGATAAAAAAGACAAAAGTATTTTTACACAAAACGGATAGTCGAAAAATAACTAAAACGACCAAACGGCAGTGTGAGAATACTTATTTTTGCCTTGAATTTGTAAAAAATTACCAAAAAACGCACGCTGATTTTATTAATATATACAGAAAAGACAAAAGCCTCTTGCTAAATTACATGAAACTGTACTATAATAACTCTTGTGAAAACGTTACCGCAAACATTACCGAAAACATTCAAAGATGTTTGCAAAGACAATTTTAATATTAAATCTTTTAGGAGGGTTTAAAATGAAAAAGAAATTAGTGACAGTATTACTCGCTTCTTCAATGGTAGCAACAATGCTTGCCGGATGTGGATCAGGAAGCGGAGACGGAACAGAGAAAGGCTCATCTGCAAAGGGCGGCGATGGCTCAGTTTACATGTTAAACTTCAAGCCGGAGACAGATCAGGCATGGCAGGATCTTGCAGAGAAGTACAAAGATGAGACTGGTGTACAGGTTACAGTAGTAACAGCAGCTGACGGACAGTACAAGACAACACTTAAGTCTGAGCTTGCTAAGAAGGAGGCTCCAACAATCTTCAATATCGGAAGCACAGCAGACTGCGCAGAGTATGACAAATACATATATGACTTAAAGGACAGCGAGATTTACAAGCACCTTACAGATAAGTCACTTGCACTTGAGTACAATGGCAAGATTGCATCAGTAGCTAACTGCTATGAGTGCTATGGAATCATCTACAACAAGGCAATTCTTGAGAAATACTGCAGCAACTACTCAGGAGCAGTTATCAAGTCAGTAGATGATATCAAGGATCTTGATACATTAGAGAAGGTTGCAACTGATATCAACGAGCATGTAGATGACATCAACAAAGCTTGTGACTTACATCTTACAGAAGCATTTGCTTCAGCAGGACTTGACAGCGGATCTAACTGGAGATTCTCAGGACATCTCGCAGGTATCGCGCTCTACTATGAGTTCAAGGATGCAGGATGTGACCTCACAGCAGGACAGAAGGAAGTTACAGGTAAGTACATGGACAACTTCAAGAGAGTTTGGGATATGTACACAAATACATCAGCAGCAGATAAGGCTACACTTGATTCAGGAGCTTAAATGCTGAGTCAGAGCTTGGTATGGAAGAGGCTGTATTCTACCAGAATGGTGACTGGGAGTACGCTAAGTTCGCAGATGACAACGAGGACGGATACACAGTTAAGCAGTCTGACCTTTCAATGATGCCTATCTACTTCGGTGTAGATGATGAGAACGAGGGACTTGCAGTTGGTACAGAGAACCACTGGACAGTAAATGCTCAGGCAGATCAGAAGGATATTGATGCAACACTTGAATTCCTCAACTGGGTAATCACAAGTGATGATGGACGTGACGCAATCGTTAATAAAATGGGTCTTTCAGCTCCATTCGATACATTCACGGGTGACTATGCGTCAAAGAACGCTTTTGCTAATGTAGCATCAGAGCTTTCAAAGGAAGGCAAGACATCAGTAGCATGGTCATTCAACGCAACACCTTCAGTAGATGACTGGAGAGCAGATTTCGTCGCTCCACTCACAGAGTACACAGAGCGTAATGGTTCATGGGATGACGTTACAAAGGCATTCTCAGAGAAGTGGGCTTATTACTGGGATCTTCAGAACGAGCAGTAAAATTCTCTAAAAGTTAGTAAAAAGTAGTAAAATTGGGGTGAGTGGCAGTCACTCACCCCATATTTTTTAAAGAAAGGTATATTTGTTATGGAAAAGTCGATTAGAAAAAAATTTTGGATCTTCGCTTTACCGACAATGGCAGCATTTACAATAGGATTTATTGTACCATTCGTATATGGTATCTTCCTTTCATTTTGTAAATTCTCCACAGTTATAGACTGGGAATGGGTGGGATTTAAAAACTACACAAAGATTTTTGTTGTAAACGGCACTGTGGATACAACCTTTATTCATTCAATCTGGTACACAGCACTATTTACAGTAGTATCGGTACTGATTATCAATATCGTATCATTTGCAATAGCAATGGCGCTTACAAAAGGAATCAGAGGAACAAATCTTTTCCGTACAGTATTTTTCCTTCCAACCTGATCGGTGGAATCGTACTTTCATATGTATGGCTGATGATTTTTAACTCTATCCTGCAGAACTATTCAAAGACAATCGTAAGCTCAGAGTGGTCAGCATTCTGGGGACTTATCGTAGTAGTATGCTGGCAGCAGATTGGATATATGATGATCATCTATATTGCAGGTATCCAGAATATCCCTGGTGAGCTTATTGAGGCAGCAAAGATTGATGGAGCCAACAGATGGCAGCTCTTAAAGAGCGTTATCCTTCCAATGCTTATGCCTACAATCACAATCTGTACATTCCTGACACTGACAAACGGCTTCAAGCTGTTCGACCAGAACTTAGCTCTTACAGGCGGTAATCCGGGAAAGATGTCAGAGCTGCTTGCCTTAAATATCTTCAACACCATGTATGGAACAACAGGATGGCAGGGCGTAGGTCAGGCAAAGGCTGTTATATTCTTTATACTTGTTGCAATTATCGCACTTGCACAGAATAAGATTACTACAAGCAAGGAGGTACAGGACTAATGGCAAAACAGAAAAAAGCGCAGGAGGTCAGTGCCGTAAGACAGGCCAAGCACGGCTGGATAATCACATTATTATTCACTGTTTTATCAGTACTTTGGATTTCACCAATCCTTATGGTGTTACTCAATTCATTTAAGAGAAAAGCTTACATATTCAAGCATCCGTTTGGAATCAGCACAGTATCTATCTCTGAGGCTTTGAAGCCTTCAAGGATGGTATGTCAAGGCTTTTCTCTGGCACATTAAACTACAAGAATGGTCTTAGAATGACACATTTCTGGGACTGCTTTGGAAATTCACTTTTCATCACAGTCGGCTCAGTAGTACTTATTGTACTCTGCTGCTCAATGTGTGCATGGTACATAGTTCGTGTAAAGACTAAGGGCACAAAGCTTATGTATACACTTTGCCTTTTCTCTATGATTGTACCATTCCAGATGGTTATGTTTACATTATCAAAATTTGCAAATATGCTTCATTTATCAAATCCACTCGGTATCATCATCGTTTACCTGGGCTTTGGAGCAGGACTTGCTGTGTTTATGTTTACAGGATTTGTAAAGAGTATCTCATTAGAGATTGAAGAGGCAGCTATGATTGATGGCTGTACACCATTACAGATGTATTTCAGGGTTGTATTTCCAATACTTCGTCCTACAGCGGTAACAGTAGCGATACTTGAGGCAATGTGGGTATGGAATGATTACCTTCTTCCATCACTGGTTTTAAACATCAACCAGTACAAAACCATACCAATTGCTATTCAGTACTTAAAGCAGAGCCACGGTATGATTGACTGGGGTGCAATGATGGCCATGCTCGTGCTTGCGATTCTGCCAATTGTTATCTTCTATATTGTATGTCAGAAGTACATTATAGAGGGTGTGCTCGCAGGAGCTGTAAAGGGTTAATATAGCTTACAAGAGGATATAGTTTATGTTATTTAAGCCCCACACTTGTTAAGAAAACATGTGGGGCTTAAGCTAAATTAGCAGGTTTTGTAGTTGTGGATATATGATATAATGCAAAAGGATGCATTGTCATCCGGACGGGGAAAACAATGACAATTGTAGATATAGCTAAAGAATCGGGATACTCTGTAACAACGGTATCCCGCGTTTTGAATAACAGGCAGGATGTTTCTCCTGCAGCAAAAGAAACCATAATGAAAATAGTTGAGGCACACAACTTTGTGCCAAATACTAATGCAAAGAGACTAAAGCAGACCATTTCCAGAAATATTTACCTGCTGGTAAAGGGTACCTCAAATATGCTGTTTGCAAATATAGTCGAGGAAATCCAGTCGATAATCGACAGAACAGACTACTCACTGAGCATCACCTATCTGGATGAGGACAGCAATCTAAGCAGTGTAACCGACCGTATATGCAGGGAACGAAAGCCGCTTGGCATCATCTTCCTCGGAGGCAGCAGGAGGATTTCTCGGAGGATACATCTTCATTTAAGGTGCCGTGTGTTATAGTGACCACATCAGCAGAAAATTGGAGCATGGAGGAGCTGTCATCTGTTTCCATTGATGATGAGAAGGCCGGGGAAACAATCGTCGACTATCTTATCGACCATGGTCATACAAAGATAGCAGAGATTGGAGCCAATCTGGAGCTTTCACAGACAGCATTCTGCGACACAATGGATATCTGAACAGCTTCAAAAAGCATGGCATCACACCTGATGAGCGTTACTATGAGAAGGCGCGATTCTCATATGACAGCGCATATCACGCCATGAAAAAGCTCCTTGAAAAGGATATTGAAATCACCGCAGTCTATGCGATTTCCGATGTTATGGCAATCGGTGCCATAAGAGCAATACTTGACAAAGGACTCAGGGTGCCGGATGATATATCTATCACAGGCTTTGATGGTTCGACACTCGCGGAGTACTACAATCCAAAGATTGTATCTATCAGACAGCCGCACAAGGATATGGCGGCACGCAGCGTGGAGCTCCTTTTTAGCATGATTGATTTGCATAAAGGCTCATGTCATGAGATAATACCATTTGAGCTGACAGAGGGCGAGAGTGTTGCCCGAATTGATTAAAGACTATATAATGTTTATTGTAATCTCACAATAAAGAGGAGGAAACGCGCATGGAAGTGAATAATAAGATGAAGCATACCATAAAGGTCGCATGGGCCAAAGGGTTTTCACAGTTTTTAGCACTAGCAGGAGCAATCCTGCTAGTTTTTGTGCTATTTAAATTTGATGCAATAATGGCACAGATAGTGAGAATAATCAACATACTCATGCCCATTATCATGGGTATTGTGCTGGCGTATCTCATAAATCCGATGGTAGAGTTTTATGACAGAAAGCTAAGCAATTCGCTTGGCAAAGCCATAGAAAAGAAGTGTGGAAAGAGACCTTCTATGAGAGGGTTGTCAATACTTATAAGTCTGGCCATAATAATAGCCATTATTGTAGTGCTCATAATGATGGTGGTGCCACAGCTTGTAAGCAATATCACAAATGCGGTCAGTCTTTTACCGGATCAGATACAGGACCTTGTGAAAAAAATCACAGAGCTTGCCAAAAACAATGACAAGGCAAAGGAAATAATCACTGAGCTATACAATAACGGCATAAGCTACTTTACCGAATGGGTAAAGGACAATATGCTCGGACAGGTTACCTTTGTCATAAACGGTATTATGGGAATCTTTGGCACAGCGGTAAACTGCCTTGTTGCATTCATCGTTGCCATCTATGTCCTTCTCAGCAAGGATACCTTCAAGCGCCAGATTAAAAAGCTTGTAAGCGCATTTCTGCCTGAGCACCATATACAGGTGCTTTCAAGCATCTTAAAGGAGAGCGACAAGATATTCGGTGGCTTTATCAGTGGCAAAATCATCGACTCACTCATAATCGGAGCTATCTGTTTCGTGTGCTGCCTGATACTGCGCATGCCTTATGTGGCACTCATCAGCGTGATAGTCGGAGTGACCAATGTCATACCGTTCTTTGGACCGTACATCGGAGCCATACCAAGCACCATACTCATCATGCTCGACAGCCCGTCAAAGGGTGTGATATTTTTGCTGTTTATCATTATCTTACAGCAGGTGGACGGCAATATTATCGGACCAAAGATACTCGGTGAGTCCACAGGACTCTCACCTTTCTGGGTGGTATTTGCAATCTTCCTTGGAAATGGATTATTTGGAGTAGTGGGGCTGTTCATCGGAGTACCGACATGGGGTGTCGTGTACTACCTGATAAAGAGATATGTGAATTATCGTGTGAGGAAGAAAGAATAAACGTACTGTTAAAAAATAAGTTATAAATTTTGAAAATAGTACTTGAATACTGGAAAATATGTGTATATAATGTGTGAACGAGGCTTTGAAAAAGAGCTTGTTCACACATTTTTTTAATGGATTTTCTGCAGGGGTGAACCTGCTGGGAAAAGTTATTATGAATTTAATTTTTGGGGAGGGTATTTACACATGAAGACAGATATGACCAAAGGCAATCCAATGAAAATTATACTGCTGTTCTCGATTCCTGTTCTGATGGGAAATCTGTTTCAGCAGTTCTATAATATGGTGGATACTATTATTGTGGGACAGTACCTGGGCTCGAAGGCGCTTGCGGCGGTTGGTTCGACGGGCTGTATTATGTTTCTGGTGCTTGGCTTTGCAAATGGAATAGCACAGGGCTTTGGAGTTATGGCAAGCCATGCGTTTGGTGCGAAAAAAGAGAAGCTTTTGAAGCATTATGTGGCTTTAGCTATCATTCTTACTGTGATTGTCTCAGTGGTGCTTACGATTCCTACAGTGCTTGCGTCGAGGCAGCTTCTTATCTGGCTCAATACACCTGATGATATACTTGTCATGGCTGATGCGTACATAAAGGTCATTTTTGCGGGAATTTTCTGCACCATGTCCTACAATGTGGCTTCCGGTCTTTTGCGAAGTATCGGAGACAGCAAGACTCCGCTGTACTTTTTGATTTTTTCATCTGTATTGAATATTGTGCTGGACATATTCTTTATCGTGGTGGTGAAGGCAGGCACGGCAGGAGCAGCTTATGCGACAGTTATCTCCCAGGGAATTGCTGCAGTTTTGTCATTTATCGTGATGTTTAAGAAGTATGATTTGCTGCGCACCAGCCGTGAGGATTATTACATGGACTGGAGCGGAATCTGGCGCATGCTCTCAATCGGTCTGCAGATGGCACTCAACTATTCAATCACTGCTATCGGAACGATGATTTTCCAGGCTGCGGTCAATGTCTTCGGTTCGCAGGTGGTAGCTGCGTATACCGCCGCATCCAAGGTCAGCAATATCGCGACACAGACCATGCCTACACTTGGAACAGCCGCTGCGACTTACTGCGGACAAAATCTCGGTGCAGGCAGATACGACAGGATATTTAAGGGTATGAAGTCATGCTTTTTCATATGTATAGGCTGCGCAGTTTTAGCGGCAGCAATTAACTGCTTTGTCGGACCGTACATGATAGGCTGGTTTATCACATCGCCTACGGCAACTGACATTGACTGTGCTATGAAATATCTGAAAATCGCGAGCGTATTCATGCTTCCTCTTGCATGGATTTTTGCATACAGAAACGGTCTGCAGGGACTTAACAAGGGACTTGTGCCTATGCTTAGCGGTGTGATGGAGCTTGTGTCGAGATTGATTGCAATACTTGCTCTGTCAAAGCCATTTGGTTACGGCGGTGTGTGCTTTGCAGATCCGGCAGCCTGGCTTACAACAGGAATACTGCTTATTGTGACCTACTATGTGTGGGAGATGCGCATGAGAAAGAAGGTACAGTAAAACCACAAATGAGGTTTCAGCGGATAAAACCTCCTGGGGTTGTGTGAGCAGCAGGAAATATCAGGACGCAACAGGAGAAAATCAGGCTGGTACATGTCGCATAAACGATGTACTAGCTGGTTGTCTCCCTGCGGATCAGCACAGGCGCTATCTTTTTGTGCGTTGGCGTCAAATCGGGCTCAGGCTTTCTTTGCTTGCGGTTATCCATCTGCTTGACGAGCAAATCCATGGCGGTTCTTGCGATTACATCTATCTGCTGGCCGATGGTGGTGATTGGAATTATGCTTCGTTGGCAATTGGTGAATTGTCGAAGCCGACTATCTCATAGCTGTCCGGAAAGCAGCCGTATTTTTGTATGACAAGGTTCAAAAACATGTTGGCATATGTGTCGTTTGCCAGGAATACCCCTTTCTTTTTATCAGGATATTTCTCATCTATATTGTTAAAAATCACCTTCATCTGAGAAAATAAATCGTTGTACGAATCACCGGATACGTTCAGGCTGAGCTCATAGGGAATATTGTGCTCGGTACAGGTGTCCTCAAACGCACGGATTCTGTCGTATGCCGGGACATACTTTGGCACATCTACATTGATATGGATGAGGATATCACATTTGTCACGTATTAAAAGAGATGTGGCCTGAAGCGCACCCATATAGTTGTCGGAGGTGACACTGCTTATATGCATGGATTCTCGCTCGATTGCGACAATTGGAATGTGGTATGAAGCAAGCTTTTCAGATGAGAGAGTGTGACTTAGCACGATAAGACCCTCTATCTGATAAGCTAAAAGTTCATCAATGTAGTTTTCTTCCTCAGCCGCCCCCTTGTCACTCATAAAGATGAGAAACTTATAGTGATAGTTAGCGTAAGTGGCTAAAAGCTGTGTGAGCATCTCAGAGTAGTAGTGCAGGTAAAGGTTTGGCACTATTATGCCGACAAACTCGCTCTTACCGTTTGCGAGAACCTTTGCGAGCTTATTCTTCTTATAGCCGAGCTCATCAAGCGCACGGGAAATCTTTTCCTGATTCTCCAGTGTCAGAGAGTCCGGATGATTGAAATATCTTGAAATCGTTGTTTTTGAAAAATGTGTATATTCCGCAATATCTGCAAATGTAACCTGTTTTTTTCCCATGGGATGTCTCCTTATAAAAATTACTTATATTACAAATGTTTATAAACAGTATACAGCGCAATTTCCAAAATATCAACAAAAAAGTAACCGGTTACTTTTTTTGAGAAAAGTATTGACACAGCTTAAATGATATTGTATTATCAAATTACAAAGAACCGGTTACTTTACCGGTTACACAAGAGCGTAAATTAAGTAAAAAAGACAAAATGTGAAAAAGAGTGGAGGTCACAGCAAATGAAAGAAAAAAAGCAGTCATTGAAAAGCAAAGTGACATATGTGAAGAAAAACTGGATGTTGTACATATTTTTCCTTATGCCGGCACTTTTACTGACAATTATATTCAAGTATGTTCCGATGGGCGGACTGCTCATAGCATTCAAGGATTACAATGTCATAAAGGGTGTGTTGGGGAGTCCATGGGTCGGGCTTGAATATTTCAAGAGATTTTTATCGTCACCTGATTTTATGAACTACCTTATGAATACGTTAAAGGTAAGTATTTACGGGTTGTTATGGGGATTTCCGGTACCGATTATACTTGCACTGCTTCTGAATCGTATTCGCAAAGAGGGCATCAAGAAAAAGATACAGCTTCTGATTTACGCACCGAATTTTATCTCAGTTATTGTACTTTGTGGTATGGTTCGTATGTTTTTATCACCAATCGGACCAATGAATAAGATACTCGGCATCAGCACAAACTGGATGACAATGCCGGCTGCATTCAGGACAATCTACATAGCGAGCGGCATCTGGCAGGGAGCAGGCTGGGCTTCAATCATGTACACAGCGCACTATCCAATGCGAGCAAGGAGCTTGAGGAGGCAGCGAGAATGGACGGCGCAAACATCTTCCAGCAGATGTGGTATGTTGAGCTTCCGGCTATTAAGAATATTATAGTGATACAGTTCATCCTGCAGGCAGGAAATATTATGAGTATCGGTTTCGAGAAAGCCTACGCGTTACAGACAGATATGAACTTACCGGCATCGGAAATTCTTTCTACATATGTATACAGAATCGGACTTTTGAATGGAGACTATGGTTATTCAACAGCGGTTGGTCTTTTCAACTCGGTAATCAACGTAATATTGCTGATTATAGTCAATGCGGTTGTAAAGAAGCTAAACGATGGTGAAGGAATCTAGGAGGAAAGTGCAATGGAAAAAGATATGACGACAAAAATCAAATATTCACGGACTGATAAAATTGTTCTTGGAATTGGATATACACTTCTTGGGTTGTTTGTGCTTGCAATAATTGTTCCGTTAGTATATGTAGTGCTGGCATCTTTCATGGATCCGACAGTACTTAACAATCAGGGACTGAGCTTCAACATAAAGGACTGGACTATTGATGCATACAGACGAGTTCTGGAAAATGACATGATATGGCGCGGATTTTTCAATTCGTTTTTTTACTCAATAGCGTTTGCGGCAATCTCAGTATTTGTCACAATCCTGGCAGCATATCCTATGTCTAAAAAGGAGTTTGTCGGAAGAAGATTTTTCAATGTGATTTTTATTATCACAATGTTTTTGGAGGAGGAATGATTCCTACATTCATCCTTATAAATCAGCTCCATATGGTAAACACCGTCTGGGCAATCCTCATTCCGGGCGCTTTCAATGTGTGGAATATGATTTTGGCGAGAACCTATTATCAGTCAGTTCCAAATGAGCTTCGTGAGGCATCAGCATCGATGGAGCAAATGAAATACAGCATTTCTTTAAGATTATGCTTCCGGTTTGTAAGCCGATTATTGCGGTGCTTATGCTTTGGTCATTTGTAGGAATGTGGAACAGCTACTTTGATGCAATGATTTACCTGAATGATGCAAATCTCCAGCCATTACAGCTTGTACTGCGTTCAATTCTCGTGCAGAATACACCTCAGCCGGGCATGATTGCAGATATCCAGAGCACAGCTGAGATGGCAAAGGTTGCAGAGCAGCTCAAGTATGCTACAATTGTTGTATCAAGTTTACCACTTTTGATTATGTATCCATTTTTCCAGAAGTATTTTGATAAAGGAATCATGGTTGGATCTGTTAAGGGCTAACAGAAAGGATGAGTATGGATATGAAAAAAAGAAGCTTCAAAAAATTAATTACACTTTCGCTTACACTTGCAATGCTGACAGGTGTGGCAGGCTGTGGAAAGCAGCAGAGCTTAAATGCTGAGACAAATCCGGACACACCGGTATCAGATGTGCAGTTCCCTCTGAAGGAGAAGGCTGAGCTGTCATTTATCACAAGTGCACCGGCCACATCCACACAGGATCCTAATGAGAGGACTATCTTCAAGAGAATGGAGAAGCAGACCAACGTGCATATCGACTGGACATGCTTCGTTTCAGACCAGTTCTCTGACAAGAAGAATCTGGCATTGGCGCAGTTTGGTAATCTGCCGGATGGACTGTTTAATGCAGGTATGAGTGATTACGACCTGCTCAGATATGCAAAGCAGGGTATCATTATTCCGGTAGAGAATCTGATCGATAAATATATGCCTAATCTTCAGGCTGTTTTTGAAAAATATCCAGAGTACAGAACCATGTGTACTGCACCGGACGGACATATTTATTCCTTCCCTTGGATAGAGCAGCTTGGCTCAGGAAAAGAAGCTATCCAGGCAATAGGCGATATTCCTTATATCAACAAGAAGTGGCTTGACTATCTGGGACTTGATGTACCGACTACCACAGACGAGCTCGAGCAGGTGCTTATTGCATTCAAAGATCATGCCGATGAGCTGGAGCAGGAATTTGATATCGAGGGCGGGGTTATTCCTATGTCATTTATCATAAACAACGGTGACCAGGATCCAGCCATCCTCATGAACGGCTTTGGTGAGGGCTATGGTGATACAGGTGACCACTTTGCGGTAACAGATGAGGGAAAAGTCATCTATACTCCGACACAGGAGGGCTACAAGGAGGGTATCGAGTGGCTTCACAAGCTTGTCACAGAGGATTTGATTGACCCTGAGGCATTTACACAGGAGTGGTCAACCTACGTAGCAAAGGGTAAAAACCACAGATACGGGCTCTGCTTTACATGGGACATTGCAAACATTGACAATAACACAGATTACGTCATGCTTCCTGCTCTCACAGGACCTGACGGAGTCAGAAATATCACCAGACAGAATAACAGTGAGACGAGTGGTTTCGACAGAGGACGATGCGTACTGACATCAAGCTGCAGGGATACGGCTTTGGCAGCCGCGTGGATTGATCAGATGTATGCTCCAATCCAGTCTCCACAGAATAACTGGGGAACATACGGTGAGAAAGATTCGTTCAATATATTTGAGATGAGTACAAACGCTGACGGCGGACAGATGTTAAAGCATATGGATCTGGGCGATCAGTCACCGGTTGAAGTGCGTGAGGCACAGTCAGTAAACGGACCGCTTGCTGTTTTAAACGATTACTATGATGTTTATGTGACAGAGCCTGCAGATGCCAAGTGGCGTCTTGACAACATGCATGAGGCTTATCTTAAGGACATGAACAGTAAGTATGTCTATCCAAACGTGTTCATGAGCATAGATGACACCAACAAGGTGTCACAGTACGACACAGACATCAAGAAATATGCTGAGCAGAAAAAGGCCGACTGGATATTAAACGGCGGCATTGATAAGGAATGGGATTCATACCTTAAGAAACTTAATAAATATGGTTTACAGGATTATCTGAAGATAAAGCAGAAATATTTTGACAGCTATCAGAAATCCCTTGAGAGTACGTCAGAGGGTAAATAGGTTACTGTTCATAATTCTGTATTACCGGCAAAGCAAACAGAATTGGAGGATTTGAATGAGCGAATTATTGGAAAAAGCAAGAAGCTACGAGGCAAAAAAAATAGCTGCTACAGATAAAGAGAGTAAACCTTTGTTTCATATCAGTGCACCGGCAGGATGGATTAATGATCCGAATGGATTTTCTGTCTATAACGGAAAAATTCATCTGTTTTATCAGTACTATCCATATCTGCGTGAGTGGGGACCTATGCATTGGGGGCATAGTACGACAAGCGATATGATTAAGTGGGAGCAGCTTCCGTGTGTGATGGCACCTGACGAGGAATATGATAAAAAAGGATGTTTCTCAGGAAGTGCCATTGAGGCAGATGGTAAGCATGTGCTTGTATACACAGGTGTCACAAGGATTAAACTTCCTGACGGCAGTGAGCAGGAGAGACAGAACCAGTGCATAGCATTTGGAGACGGACTTAATTATGTGAAGCATGAGAATAATCCTGTTGTGACAGGCGATATGCTTCCTGAAAACTGCAGCAGAATCGATTTCCGTGACCCTAAAATATGGAAAGAGGATGACACATATTATCTTATAGTTGGAAGCAAGGACTTAAACGATGTGGGACAGGTAGTGCTCTGCTCTTCAAAAAACCTGACCGATTGGCAGTTTGAGACAATCCTTGCGGCAAACAGCACCGGCAAAATAGGTACCATGTGGGAGTGCCCGGACTTCTTTGGGCTGGAGGATAAGCATGTGCTCATCTGTTCACCGCAGAGTATGAAGGCAGACAAATATGAGTTTCATAACGGACACAACTCTGTATATTTTCTGGGGGATTATGATAAAGAAAATCATGTATTTATCAAGGAAGAGCCGCACACACTTGACTATGGCATGGACTTTTATGCACCGCAGACTACACTGCTTCCGGACGGACGCCGCGTGATGATTGCCTGGATGAAGTCGTGGGATGCATGTGTCGTTCCTGATTCGCAGGATTGGCAGGGCATGATGACACTGCCTCGTGAGCTTGAAATAAAGGACGGCCGTATCTGGCAGAAGCCGGTTAAGGAAATAGAAAATTATCGTGCAAACAAGTGTCATTATACAGATAAAAAAATAGACTGCTACACGACATTTGAGGGCATAAAGGGCCGCACTCTCGACATGACAGTGGAGCTTTCAGGCGATGAGTACCATAACTTCACTGTTGAAATGGCATGCGATGATGAGTATGGTACAGTGTTTACCTACAACAGAGTCGCAGGCATGCTCGAGATTGATCGTACCTACTGTGGTGTCACAAAGGATGTCGTCTGTGTCAGAAAAATTAAAATCGCAGATACAGACAGAAAGCTAAAGCTTCGTTTCATCATGGACAGACAGTCTATAGAGCTCTTTATCAATGACGGACAGCAGGTCGCAACCACAGCTATTTGTACACCTCTTCAGGCAGATGGAATCAGCTTTAACTGTGACGGAAGTGCTGTTGTGGATATTGAAAAATATGATATACAGGATATTTTGACAGGAAAGAAAGAGGTACAATATGGATGTAGTTGCATTAGGTGAATTACTTATAGATTTTACAGAAAACGGTACAAGTGCGCAGGACAATAAGCTTTTTGAGGCTAATCCGGGTGGAGCTCCATGTAACGTGCTTGCCATGCTTCAAAAGCTCGGTCATCAGACTGCTTTCATAGGAAAAGTGGGACAGGATGCGTTCGGAAGGCTGCTTGTTGATGCCGTAAAGGAGCAGGGAATCGACACAACAGGCGTGCGCTATGATGACAATGTACACACCACTCTTGCATTTGTACAGACCGCAGCAGACGGAGACAGAGATTTCTCATTTTACAGAAATCCGGGAGCAGATATGATGCTGACAGCGGATGAGGTGGATTTATCCCTTGTGAGAAACGCAAAAATTTTCCACTTCGGAAGTCTTTCAATGACAGATAAGACCTGTGAGAAAGCGACAAAGCATGCAATAGCTGCCGCAAAAGAGGCAGGCGCACTGATTTCCTTTGACCCTAATCTGCGCAAACCGCTCTGGAAGAGCATGGACGATGCAAAAGAGAAGATAAGCTGGGGCTTAAGTCAGTGTGACATCTTAAAAATATCTGATGATGAGATTGAATTCATGACAGGTGAAAAGGACATAAAGACAGGTGTGAAGAAGCTCATAGATGAGTATCACATTCCGTTTATCTGTGCCACCATGGGCAAAAACGGAAGTATGGCATTTTTTGACGGACATATCGTGGAGGCAGCTCCGTTCCTGCGAGATGACACTGTCGAGACTACAGGTGCAGGAGATACTTTCTGTGCATGCCTGCTTCACGATGTGCTGGAGCATGGTATCAATGGCCGGAAGGATGACGATGTGAAAAAGATGCTCACATTCGCAAATGCGGCAGCCTCTCTTATTACTACGAGAAAGGGCGCACTTCGCGTGATGCCTGAGAAGGGTGAGGTTGAGGCTGTAATTAAGTAGTTATAATTTAATACGATAAAAGGGATTATACTCTTCTAATCTATGTTTAAAAACGTGATTAAGAAGAGTATATTTGTTTCTTGCAGTGCATAATTGTATTGGCTATAATATCATATATAAAACAACGATTTAAGACTATACAGGGAGTCAGATATGGTAAAAACGATTGGTATTGGGAAACAGGATTTTGCTTCTGTTATAGAAGATAATTGCTTTTTTGTGGACAAAACGAGCTTTATAAAGGAGTGGTGGGATTCAAAGGATGATGTAACTCTCATCACGCGTCCTAGGCGTTTTGGAAAAACACTTAATATGAGCATGCTTAACTGCTTTTTTTCGAATCAGTATAAGGATAGGAGCGATTTGTTTGATTCATTGTCCATATGGGAGGATGAGGACTATCGAAAAATTCAAGGCACCTATCCTGTGATTTTTATGAGCTTTGCTTCGGTTAAGGCTGACAATCTGGGAGATGCAAAAATCCAGATAAAAGCACAGATAGAGGCTGTTTACAAAAGACACAGATATCTGCTTGATGGGGATACTCTGACAGCAGACGAAAGAGCTGATTTTGAAGGAACAAATACCCGGATGGGGGATGCTGAGAGTGGATTAAAATTAAATATTTTGTGTGAGTATTTTCATCGTTACTGGGGAAAGAAGACGATAATTATTCTTGATGAGTATGATACTCCTATGCAGGAAGCATATCTTCATGGATATTGGAACGAGTTTACCGCATATATAAGAAGCCTGTTTAATGCAACCTTCAAGACAAATCCGTATATGGAGCGTGCAATTATGACCGGAATCACGCGTGTGTCAAAGGAATCAATTTTTTCAGACCTCAATAATCTGAATGTAATAACCACGACCTCAAGCAGTTATGCAACTAGCTTTGGATTTACAGAGAATGAAGTTTTTTATGCAATGGAAGATTATGGTTTGTCCGATGAAAAAGATACGGTAAAAAATGGTACGATGGTTTTAAATTTGGAAATCACAGTGATATTTATAATCCATGGTCTATAACGAATTTTCTGAAGGAAAAACAGATAAGTCCATACTGGGCATCTACCAGCTCAAACGGTCTGGTAAATCGTTTGATCAGAACAGCATCTGCAGAAATAAAATCTATGATGGAAACACTTCTGGAAGGCGATTCTGTGGAGGTTAGCATTGACGAACAACTGGTGTTTGAACAGCTCGATAACGATGAAAATGCCATTTGGAGTCTTTTGCTTGCCAGCGGTTATTTAAAGGTTGATTCCTTAGAAAAAAGAGGTCTTACGCTTGAACCGTGGTATCATCTGAGCATTACAAATCTTGAAACCGTAAGTATGTTTTCAAATATGTTCAGAGGATGGTTTAATGCCTCTGTTTCGAATTATAATGGATTCATAAGGGCATTGCTTAGAGGCAATGTAAAGGAAATGAACATATACATGAATGAGGTCGCTTTATCTACCTTCAGCAGCTTTGACAGCGGAAAGCATCCTTCGGGAAAATCTGAACCGGAGAGATTTTATCATGGTTTTGTCTTAGGCCTGCTGGTCGAGCTTAGAGATAAATATGAAGTGCAGTCAAACCGTGAAAGTGGCTATGGCAGATATGATGTGATGATCATTCCACGTGATAAAAATTCGCAGGCTGTAATAATAGAATTTAAGGTTATTGATTCGCAAGAGGAGACATCACTGGATATGACTGCGGATAGTGCTTTGAAGCAGATTGAAGAGAAAAATTATGATGCAAAGCTTTTGGAACGAGGATATAAAAGAGAAGCAATTCAACATTATGGTTTCGCATTTGAAGGAAAGAAAGTATTGATAAAGAAGGCACAAATCTAAATGAAACAAAAATTATCAGTTGCACCAACACTCAAAAACTACGACAAGAAAAATCTCCCAAAGGACATTCTTGCGGGAATCATCATCATGGCGGTTTCGATTCCTATATCGATGGGCTATGCGCAGATATCCGGGCTACCGGCGGTATATGGCTTGTATGGCTCGGTATTCCCAATCATATTGTTTGCTCTGTTTTCCACATCACCGCAGTTTATATTCGGTGTGGATGCTGCTCCGGCGGCGCTTGTCGGAGCAGCAGTGCTTGGCATGGGAATAGAGGCAGGAAGCAAAGAGGCCATGACGGTTGTACCGGTGTTTACATTTTTTGTGGCACTGTGGCTTTTGGCATTTTACTTCATGAATGCCGGAAAGCTGGTGAACTACATATCTGCGCCGGTTATGGGCGGATTTATCACAGGCATATGTACTACAATCATACTGATGCAGGTGCCAAAGCTCATGGGCTCTGCGGCAGGAACCGGAGAGCTTTTTGAACTGTCTGAGCATATATGGGAGGCCTTACACCACATAAATGCAGCCGCACTTGTCATGGGGATTGTAGCGCTTGCCATTTTGGTTGTGAGTAAGAGGCTTGTTCCAAAGTTTCCTATGGCGGTTGTGCTCATGGTAACAGGCGCGCTTTTTACATATTTTGGACCGGTAAAGGAGTGGGGAGTGCCGACTCTTTCAGCAGTTGAGCCCGGCATGCCGCGGTGGTATATACCGGATTTCGAGGCAGTTTTTTCAGTTCAAAAGGCCTCAGAGGTAATAGTTTTAAGTCTTTCGGTTGCTGTTGTCATCATGGCAGAGACACTTCTGGCAGAAAACAATTTCGCACAGAAAAACGGATACAGAATAGATGATAACACGGAGCTTTTGGCATTTTCCATAGGAAATATGGCTGCGGCTTTTACGGGCTGCTGTCCGATAAACGGTTCAGTGTCACGAACTGCGATGAGCGAGCAGTACGAGGGTAAGACACAGCTCACAGGGCTTGTTGCAGGCGTTTCCATGATAGCAGTGCTTCTTTTTTGCACAGGCTTTATAGGATATCTGCCGGTTCCGGTGCTCACGGCGATTGTCATATCAGCGCTCATGGGTGCCACGGAGTTTCATCTGGCAAAGAGACTGTGGAAGGTCAGCAGGACAGAATTTTTCATATTTGTTGGTGCTTTTTTCGGAGTACTTATTCTGGGTACGATAAACGGAGTTTTGATAGGAATCATTTTGTCTTTTGCCGAGATGATAATCAGAAGCGCAAAGCCGGCCACCTGCTTTCTCGGTGTGCAGCCGGGACACAGTCATTTCCGCGATATCAGGGAGAGCACAAACATCCACGAGATTGACGGTGTGATTATTTACAGATTTTCGAGCAGCCTGTTTTTTGCAAATGCAAAGGTACTTGTGCGCGATATTGAGGACCACCTAAAGCATGATACAAAAGCTGTCATAATCGATGCCGGAGCTATCGGAAGTATTGATATCACAGGAGCTGACAGCATAGAGTCACTTTACCGCTCACTGAAACAAAAAGGTGTAAAGCTATACATAACAGAGCAAATTGCAGAGCTCAACGAGCAACTCAGGAAGCTGGGCTTAGGCTATTTAATTGAGCAGGGCTGTGTCAGAAGGACAATACATATTGCGCTAAAGGATATGGGAATAAACAGACCTTATCCGCTTGAGGGTGGCGTGGATAACGAGGAGCGCAGTGCCTCAAGAAAGCGTGCTGACAACAGAGTGCAGGAGTTTGTCTGGGCGTTTGGCGCCGAGAGTGAGGAGCAGATTGAAAAGCAGATAAAGCTTCAGATAGAACAGCTCAAAAAGACAAAGGATATAGAGGAAATCATGCATGGCCGCTGGGCGCATATGGATGAGTTTGACCAGGATGAGTGGCTGGAGCATCTGGAGGAGCATCTGAAAGAAATCGTCAACATATCAGGAAAGGATGTGCACACGCTTGCGGCAGATATCGAGATGCACCGTCGCGAGGTGCATGAGCGTATAGCAAGAGAGCATCCGGAGCTTGCAGAGCGGTTTGCACAGAGGAGACACCTGCTTGATAAGCATCTGAAGGAGAGAAGGCCTGAGGTCTACAGGATTATCGTGCAGCTAAGGGAGGACAACAAGCATAAATGAACATAAACCAGACACTCAAACAATACTTTGGCTACGACAGTCTTAGAACAGGGCAGGAGGAGCTCATAAACGGCATACTTGCCGGGCACGATGTGCTCGGTATCATGCCGACAGGCGCAGGAAAATCGCTGTGCTACCAGCTTCCGGCGCTTATGCTTAAAGGAATTACGCTTGTCATTTCGCCACTTATCTCGCTCATGTCAGACCAAGTCAAGGCTTTAAACCAGGCAGGAGTGCATGCCGCCTATATCAACAGCTCACTGACCGAAAACCAGGTAAGGATGGCACTTTCGTATGCCTCACAGGGGCGCTACAAGATAATCTATGTCGCTCCGGAGCGCCTCAACACGCCGCGTTTTCTGGATTTTGCCTGCAACGCGGACATATCGATGCTGACAGTTGATGAGGCACACTGTATATCGCAGTGGGGGCAGGATTTCAGGCCGAGCTATCTGGAAATTGCCGGATTTTTAACGAGACTTCCAAGACGACCGATAGTCAGTGCGTTTACAGCGACTGCCACGGAGCGCGTGAAAAATGATATAGTGGCTTCGCTTGGACTTAACAATCCGGTTACTATGGTGACAGGGTTTGACAGACCTAACCTGTTTTTCAGGGTTGTTACAAGAAAGGGAGGCAGTCAGAAGGACAACAGTATCATCAACTATGTGAAAAAGCATGAGGACGAAAGTGGAATAATATACTGCGCAACGAAAAAGAATGTGGATAAGCTGTATACTCTTTTAAATGAGCAGGGCATTTCGGCGGGCCGTTACCACGCAGGGCTTTCAAATGATGAACGTAAGCAGAATCAGGAGGATTTTACATACGACAGAATCCGTGTGATGGTTGCCACAAACGCATTTGGAATGGGAATCGACAAGTCAAATGTGAGATATGTGCTGCATTACAACATGCCACAGAGCCTCGAGTATTACTATCAGGAGGCCGGAAGAGCGGGACGAGACGGTGAGGAAGCGGAATGTGTGCTGTTTTTCTCAAAGCAGGATATCATGATAAACAAGTTCCTTCTGCAGAATAAGGCTTCAGCTGGCGATGTGGCATCCGACATGCAAAAGACAGCCAATGACCAAAGAAAGCTGCAGCAGATGATAAATTACTGTGAGACGGACAAATGTCTGAGGGAGTTTATACTTTCATATTTCGGAGACACAACGCCATGCATCTGCAACAAATGCAGCAACTGTGTGGTTGTGGAGGATGAAGAGGAGGAGACATACGTTGAAACCGGCAAAAAGCGCAAAAAGGCAGCACAGCTTGCAGGGCTTAATGAGCTTGGTGCTGCGCTGTTTGAAAAGCTGCGCAGCGTGCGTACAGAGCTTGCTGCAGAAAAGTCGGTGCCTCCGTATATCATCTGCTCCGACAAGACCTTAAAGGATATGTGCGCAAAGCTGCCGCGGGATAAGGAACAGCTTGCCGATGTGTACGGAATGGGTGAGCAGAAGATACAAAATTATGGTGAAGCGTTTGTGACGGCGGTAAATTCATTTGTTGCAGATAACCCAAATCCATCAGGCAGCACGACCGGTGAAAGACCACAGACTGTTTTAAGCGATGAGGAGGCTGCTGAAACCGGCAGCACGAGAAAAAAGAAGCTTCCGTTTTACATCGAGCCACAGAGGCTTGATGAGGTAGAGCTCACTGACAAAAGCAGGCTTACAGAGCTTACGAACAAAATAAATGAGCTGTGCCCTGCTGATAAGGAGCACAAAAAGCTTGCAGCCTCATTTATAAACGAGCTTCTCATTGCGGAGGGCTATCTGGAGGAAGTTACAGAAGGCGAGAACAAGATAAAGCGTGTCACCGAAAAGGGACGAAGCGTAGGGATAGATGAGGAAGAGCGCAAGGCAAAATTTGGTGGAAGCTATTACGCTATCACCCATTCGAAGCAGAGCCAGCAGGTGATAATAGAAATGCTGAAAAAACACTATGGCAGCATTAAACCACAGGAGTAAATGGACTTTAGATAAACTGGATATATAAATTTATATAAAATTGGATATATACTTGATGCCACATAAGAGTATTATATAGTTTAATTGTAATATTTAGGAGGCATTTTATGAGAAACGAAAAAGTTCAAAAACTCACACTTACAGCACTTATGGCAGCTTTATCATATGTCATATTCACATTTTTACAGATTAAGGTCACATTACCGGGTGGCAGCGCCACATCCTTTCACCTTGGCAACGCAGTCGTAGTACTTGCAGCTTTGCTCTTAGGCGGAGTATACGGAGGAATCGGTGGAGCAATCGGAATGACAATCGGTGATTTACTTGACCCGATATACATCACCGGAGCACCAAAGACATTTTTCCTCAAGCTTATGATTGGTATTATCACCGGTCTTGTAGCACACAAGCTTGGAAAGATTACATATTCAACAGACAAGAAGCATGTATTTAAATGGACAGTCCTTGCAGCATGTGCAGGAATGCTCTTCAATTTTATTTTTGATCCGATTATAAGCTATTTCTACGATATGCTTATCCTCGGAAAGCCGATGGCACAGCTCAAAATCGCATGGAGCGTGACCACAACAGGAGTCAATGCAGTGATATCTGTGATTGCTGCGACAATCGTGTATATGGCACTGAGACCGGTGCTCATCAAGGCAAATCTGTTTTTCAAGATTGGCAAAGAAAAATAATAGTTACATAATTAAAAAAATCCACATACATCATGTTGAAAGAGATGTATGTGGATTTTTATGATTTTATTGCCGCAACAAAATCATGTATCTTTTCCGGATTCTTCCCCGCTTTGTCATCATTTTCCACACCTGAGGATACATCGACTCCGTCAGGATGCACGGCTTCAATTGCCATGCGCACATTGTTGGGATTTAAGCCTCCTGCAAGCAGCAGCAGCTTTTCATCACGGGGAATATTGTCAACCAGCTTCCAGTCAAAGGTTTTTCCACTGCCGGGCTCAATGGCATCAAACACATAGCCTGCGATGCGTGAATCGTTGTGATACTTTTCATAGCTGCCCATATCAGAGACATTGAAGGCTTTGAGAATCGGGATAGCTATTGCTGCCTCCGCCTCTGTCTCTGGAATTTCCCCATGTATCTGGATATAGTCAAAGCCTGCAGCCTCAATCTGTCTGACCTGCTCTATGGATGGCGAAACGACAACGGCGACTCTTTTGATGGAAGCATCAAGGGCTGCCATAATCTCCTTTGCCTGTTCGATGGATATATTCCTCTTACTCTTTGGAAAAAATAACACCATACCTGCAAAATCAACGTGATTTTCGTTGAGATACCGTGCTTCGGCAGGTGAAGTCAGACCGCAGATTTTTATTTTGGTGTTGGAATTTGTATCTAAATTTATATTTATATTTTTATCTTTATCTTTATCTCTATCTCTATTGCTATTATATATATTCTGTGTATTCATATCCTAAGAATAGCATTGTTGCAGGTTGATCGCAAGTGGATTGACCATAAATTGTTGGCTGTTGTTCGCAAGCCGCGGGTACCCTGGAGCACACACTATCCCGCGAAAGCGAATAGCGGAGTTGCTTAGAGACTGTAGAATTGTGCTATGCAAAGCAGAAATGCCGAGCATGGACGCCGAGGCAAGGAGAAATCGAGCCATGGATGGCGAGTTTCGACGGTTTCGTCGAGTTAAAAAAGACTTTGGGCACAATTCGTACAGCCTCTTAGCTGCGTAGCGTAGCGAACGCGGGATAGTGTGTGCTCCAGGGTACCCGCGGCTTGCGAATAGAATACTACAAACAACGGTTAATACTGATTGCATGCGCAAATATGAGATGTTATAATGCAGTTAATAAACAGTAATAAAGCAGGAGATAACAATTATGTCAACAGAAAAGATTAAAGAATATATTGGAACACAGCTCAAAGCACTCACATCAATAGCAAGCCCTACAGGTTTCACAAAAAATGCTACAGACTATCTGATGAAGCAGCTAGAGGCTATGGGATATGCGCCACAGCTTTCAAATAAAGGAAATGTCAGCGTAGAAATTGGTGGAGAGGGAGCACCTTTGGTATTGGCAGCACATGTGGACACACTTGGAGCATGGTTCGCTCAATAAAGGATAACGGACGTTTGCGCCCGACAACTATAGGCGGTCATCAGTGGAGCACAGCAGATGGAGAAAACTGCATGGTTTTTACGCGTGATGGCAGAATGTACACAGGCGTGGTGCTAAATACAGAGCCATCAGCACATGTGCAGATGAAAAGGTCGAGATAAAGGAAGAAAATATGGAAATCCTGCTCGATGAAAATGTAAATGACAAGCAGGGTGTAGCGGCACTTGGCATCCAGACAGGGGATATTATCGCCATGGATCCACGTACAGTCATCACGGAGAGCGGCTATATCAAGAGCCGTTTCCTTGATGATAAGCTGTCAGCCGCCATCTTACTCGGTGTGGCTCATGCCGTAAAGGAGGAGGCCTGGAAGCTAAACCGCAAGGTCACACTGCTTTTTACGGTTTATGAGGAGGTAGGCCATGGCGGAAGCTTTGTACCGGCTGATACGGAGGAGATGATTTCCGTAGACATGGGCTGCGTTGGAGCAGACCTAGGCTGTACGGAGCATATGGTTTCAATCTGTGCGAAGGACTCAGGCGGACCTTACAACTACGAGCTTGTTACAGAGCTTTCAAATCTGGCAAAGAGCGAGGGGCTTGACTATGCAATCGATGTTTATCCGCACTACGGCTCTGATGTTGAGGCAACACTGCACAGCGGATATGATATCCGTCATGGGCTTATCGGTGCAGGAGTTTATGCATCGCATAACTATGAGCGCTCACACATGGATGGCGTGGAGAATACCTATAAGCTTTTGAAAAAATATATTACAAAATAGTATCATTGTGATACATTATTTCATGTATTCAAACAAAGTAGGAGAGAGGTAAATATACCATGAATTTAAAAAAAGTTCATCATATTGCCATTATTGGGAGCAACTATGAAAAATCAAAGCACTTTTATGTGGATCTGTTAGGTTTTTCTATTATTCGAGAAAATTACAGACCGGAACGTGATGATTATAAAATTGATCTTCAACTCGATGAGATAGAATTAGAACTTTTTATCATTAAAAATTGTCCGAAGCGTCCAAGTTATCCAGAGGCTTACGGTCTCAGGCATCTTGCCTTTGCTGTAGATTCGGTCGATGATACTGTAAGAGAATTGAATAAAAGGGGCATCATAACTGAGCCGATTAGACTCGATACTTACACAGGCAAAAGAATGACATTCTTTCATGACCCGGACAATCTACCCTTGGAAATTCACGAATAAGGTATTGCAGTTAAAAGATGTGCCTGGTTTGGGCTGTGATTTTATAAATTCAAGTTTATAAAATTAAGAAAATGGAATTTAAGGAGGAGTATGTAAATGAAATTAGCAGATTTAGCAACAGGCTCTGATTGGATAGTGTGGATTGTCTTTGCGATATTTGCTGTACTTTCTATTATTTTACTTTCTGGACATGGAAGCTGGTTCATTTCTGGATATAATACAGCATCAAATGAAGAAAAGGAAAAATATGATGAAAAGAAGTTATGCAGAACAATGGGAATTGGAATGTCTATTATGGCAATTCTTGCATTAACTATGGGCTTGTTTGAAAATATTTTGCCTGCATTTTTTGTATATATTGCATTGGGGATTATTTTGGTTGATGTCGTGGTAATTATCATTTTAGGAAACACACTATGCAGAAAGTAATAACTTCAAGTTTGGAGAATTGAGAAAATCGAAGTTTGTGATGGTAGATAATATGGAATGGTTTAATGTTTTTGGGCTGATTTTTTATTGCAGTCATTATGATACCCAATGTTGTATTTGCGATTAAGTGCAAAGATGGATTTGATAATAAGTGGAACAATAAATATGTTGAGGTCACAGAACAAGTAGGGAGATTGGGTTGTTTCGGATTCATGATAATTAATATTCCGGGAGCTTGGTTCGGGTGGTGGTCTGACGAAGCATTTGCACTATATCTGATTGTAGATACCATATTGGTAATGCTTTATTGTGCTATTTGGATTATATGTTTTAAGAAAAACAGCGTTTTCAGAGCATTAGCACTTTCTATTATTCCTTCAATGTTGTTCTTATTTAGTGGGATTATGAGTAGGTCAGTGCTATTGATTATTGCATCAGTATTATTTGCACCAAGTCATATTATGATTTCATATAAAAATGTAAAATGATACTTACAAATTCTAGTTTGCATAACTGTCAAAAAGGTTATGCAAGTGTTAATGAAAAGAGGATGAATATGTTAATTGACTTTGATGGATTGACAATTATTATCGGAATAGTAATTTACATATTAATTTGTATATTTATTCATAAGAAATACAAAAAAGAGAAAATATATTACGTATTCAGTACAATTATGTTTTGTTATTTTATGTGTATTGCTAAGCTGACATTATTTCCGATTGTTATGATTGGTCTGCCTGCAAATATTAAAGAAAGTATAAACATTATTCCATTTCATAATGGTATTAATAGAACTGACATATTGAATCTTATTATGACTATTCCATTAGGAATTGGAATTCCATTTATAACAAAGATAAACAACATTAAGAAAATACTATTATTAGGATTATGTTTTGGTCTGGGAATAGAAACAATACAGTATTTAGAAACATTTTTGACAAAAGGCTTTTCGCATAGGATAATTGATATTAATGATGTTATTTTTAATTTTACTGGAACGGTGATTGGATTTTTTGTATTGTATGTTTTCTCACGTCTATTTATAAAAATGAAAGAAGAAAATTTAAATGCATTTTGGAAACATGTATATAAAACATGTGATTCTGTTAGTATAAAGTAAAAATATTTGAGGCATCATCAGAATGTGTGAGCAGATAGCAGCTCAAAAAACTTAACTAAAAGTAAAGAGCCACCACTGTTGCTCTTATTTTTGGAGTAGCAGTGGTAGCTCTTTCTTTTTGAGCCCATTAACCTATTCTTTGAAATCTCACTTTTGTGCCGAAAATTCGAGTGCCTTTTGTTCATTTTCTGCCGTCATTGCATCCACATAATCCTGAGGATTCCAGACTTCATCTAATATACCTCCGGGAACTTTTTACGAATATCATCAGAGTATTGGCTGCCATCTCCCGGCTCCCAATATTCAGATAGTTCATATCCATTCTCTGTCACATTGAAAGTTAGGGCAACAGGACCACAACCTCCACCGACACTTTCAATCCCTTCTTCGGACAAATTATATTCCTCATAAAGAGTGAGAACATATACGGTCAATGTCTCATTCTCCTCAGAGTTTGCAGCCCCACCGGCTTCTGTAGCCAATACAGTATGGCTTTCGCAGGCAAAAACACCTTTGTAGTATCTATCGCTGTTATGTTCCATGATTGCATTATGGATTGCTGTATCAACATTGGTTTCGTTAATCGATTCTGTTCTGGTTTCCCCGGCACAGATGCGTTGTAAATAGCTGATAAAGTCAGAGTCAGTTATTCGGTAATACACATTCTCATACAGAATTGCTGCTTGATTTCCGTTGGAATCAAAACCGCTGAATGTGATTCTGTCGTTTTCCTTGGTATCCACATGAAGGGAATAGAAAGGTGTATGACCTTGCAAAGATTGGTCTTTGTGACCAATCTTTAAGTTTTTAATACGACTGCTCAACTCGTCAATTTCCGCTGCGGATAATTGGAATGTGGTCGGTCCGCTATTTGTTCTAAAGTCCATGGTGCTTGCTTTGGAAATTTGAACAGAATCAAGTTTCACTGGGAATGAACTCGGATTTGTCAGGAAACATACCCCAAGAACAATACTTGAAACCACAGCAATAGCAACAATCCAAAATGCAGGTTTCTTGTAATTCAGCACATTTTTCACCCTTTCTTTGACGCCAACCTCTCCAAAGGCAAGTGGACAAACCATAACTGTTCTTCTATTCACGCTACAAGAAAGCAGAGCTTCTGAATAAGAAATAGACTCGTTTTGATTCAGTCCACGAATAACTTTTTCATCGCAGGCAAGTTCAATATCTCGGCAAAGTAAAATATACGCAATCCATACAAGAGGATTGAACCAATGGATTGCCAACACTAAATACCCCAACGGTTTCCACCAATGGTCACAGCGTTTCAGATGAGCATTCTCATGGGCAATAATATAGGGCAACTGTGCTTCATCTGTCCCGGAGAATGTAGATGCTCGGTTTGAAGAAACCAAGAATAAAAGGTGTTTGTATATCGTCACAAATCCAAATGTTGTCCCGCACAGAAAGGGATGCACCGACTTTCTTTTGCAAGCGGAAATAGCTGACGGCAGCATAAACGAGCATGGCTATGATGCCTATTGCCCATACGATTGCCAGCAAAGGAATCAAAAGCTGAAGTGGATTTGCGCTTGCAATTGGCTCTGGAGCAAAGGTGTCCGTAATAATTGGATTCACTACCTTGTCGATAGAGCTTACGCCTGTGGAGATTTCTGGTGTCCAGTCCATCATGATTTCAGGACTGATGGTCTCGGCACTTGGAATCAAGCTCAATGCGCTTTCAAAACTGAATGGGCAAATCAATCGGAAAGCTACGATACCCCACAGTAAGACATGGATCCACTTAGGTGCCTTTTTCAAAACCACACGCAAAAGTACGACCGCAAGGATCAGCCAAGATGCGGCGATACTCATATTTACAATTTTCAAGAAAAGTGAACTCATAGATTACTCCTTTCCGGCGGCTACATCAATCATGCGTCGAATCTCCGCAGCTTCCTGTTGAGAAATACCCTTCCTTTGTGTAAAAGCCGCAATAAAAGCAGGAAGGGAACCTTCAAAGGTTTCGTCAACGAACTGCTCGCTCTGAACGGCATAGAAATCGTTTTTAGACAGAACAGAGGAAACGATGCCATCATTATTCTGGAAGATACCACGCTCACAAAGCTTGCGTAACACCGTATATGTGGTGGAGCGATTCCAGTTCAGTTCTTTTTCGCAGAGCTTTACCAATTCTCTGGAGTGCAAAGGCTCATTCGCCCAAATAATATCGGCAAAGTGGGATTCCACTACGCCATCTTCATCTCAGCCATAAAGATTTCTCCTTTCAGTTTATCGTCAATAAACTGATTATAGTTTACTCCCGATAAACTGAAATGTCAATAGGAAGCAGCTATGTTCATAATGAGAAAAGAAAAGGCAGAAACATAGAAGGAAATCAATTCACTGGTGGACTCTTTTTTCATTTTTCATAATAGTATTATTATGGTATAATAGAGAAATTAAATCGGGATTTTGCGTATAGGAACAAGGCTGAGGTAAGAGGTAATTTTCTATGAAAGTACATTACAAAGGAGTTTTATGTAATCTCGCCACATATCGTGTTATGGGAGAAGATAAACCTGCATTATATTATATTGATAGTCCAGATCAAGAAACAATGCTTAAAGCAGGATTTGTAGATGTTCAGCCTGCTTATGGGTCAAAGTATTAACCGATGAGGAATATAATGAAATTACTAATATTTTGTATTAAATAGACAAATCGTTAAGGAAAGAATCGAAGGTGGTGCAAACGAAAAAGCAGTATTGAGACTTTTCATTAACTGCCCTTTCGTTTGCATCAATTTCGATTTTTTCTGGTTGAACAAAGCGCGTCAACTCTATATG